>OBPD01000022.1_pt1 | contig 19290 bp, 21 predicted proteins | sample 1494311 | NCBI WGS metagenome assembly OBPD01 (sample SAMEA3275629, study PRJEB22092) | marine metagenome | biome: Marine; feature: Surfacel waters; material: Sea Water | collected 2014-06-20T10:00:00+00 | depth 75 m | reverse complement strand
TTTAATTGTTTTGATTATTTTTAATAATTAATACTGAAGTTAGGCCTCCAGAAATTAATCCTAAAGTAAATGATGTACCCATTAAGAAACCAATTGGAAGATCTACCGTTTTATTAATTAGCAGATCTAAACTATATTTTTTTTCTAGATTTTGAGATCCAAGGCAAAGAAATAAAATTAGTAATATTGCAGTGGAAATATTTAGAGTTAAAAGTTTTAATCTAAAAAACATTTAGAAAATTTCGATAATTAGAATTTATCTTTTAATTAGCATCAAGTGAAAAAGTTTATTTGTCAAGCCTCTTATGTAATTTGGAGTAAAGCCATTTTTTTTTATATCCTGTTTCTTCTGCGACTTTTTGCGCTGCAATATTAGATTTTTCTCCTTGATTTATTAATGTATTAAGCTTATTTAAGGCTTCTGATTCACTTACTTTATTCTGTTGCTTATTATTATTTCCTCCTAGAACTATTGTGAATTCTCCTTTTGGCTTATTTGTAATAAAATATTTTGTTACCTCCTCAATTGTCTTACCTATTGACTCTTCATATCTTTTTGTAAGTTCTCTCGCGATTTGAATAGGGCGTTCTTTTCCGCATGAAATAGATAAATCTTCTAAAAGTTTGATTAATTGATGAGGTGATTCATAGATTACAGTCGTTCTTTGTTCTTGAGAAATATCTTCCAAACGTTTCTTCCTAAGGCTTTGTTTTTTTGGTAGAAACCCTTCAAAGCAAAATCTCTCTGAGGGCAATCCACTTATTACTAACGCTGTTGTTGCTGCACAAGGTCCAGGTATGCAAATCACTTCATAACTATTAGATCTTGCAGCATGAACAAGTTCTTCTCCTGGGTCATTTATCCCTGGCAAGCCAGCATCACTAATTAAGGCAAGACTCCCACCACGTTCTAGGATTTCTAATAATTGAGATTGACGACTTTTGAAATTATGTTTGTGATAGCTCAGTAGTGGTACTTCAGATTTTATTATTTTCAATAATTGTCCGCTTCTACGTGTATCCTCACAAGCTATTCGTGAAACATTCTTAAGTATTGACTTTGCCCTTGGTGATAAATCGCCTAAGTTACCTATTGGCGTACCTACTAGGTAAAGAGTCCCTGGACAAGGTTCTGATCTTTCTTGTTGAAGTTGCTTTTCATCAATTAAATCCATTATGTCTATTGATCTTGTTGTGCCAAAAGAGGTCGAATTACCGACTTTATTGGATGAGCTTAGAAAGCTTAGCTGGGCTTCCGCTGATGTTTTGATGGCATATGCAAGAGGTGGTGAACCTCCATATGGCTTCCCTAAATCATTAACTGTAGAGGAAGGCGGTGACGGCCCAGTATCTGCAGCTGACATGGCAGTGAATGAATTATTGATCTCTGGATTGAAGGATAATCTCGCTTTCAAAGAATGGGATATTTTAAGCGAAGAAACTTCTAAGGAGAAAACTTTTCAGCAAGATAATTATAAAAAAGATTGGTGTTGGATTCTTGATCCATTAGATGGGACAAAGGATTTTCTTCAAGGATCTGAAAACTATGCAGTTCATATTGCTTTGGCGTACAAAAAAAAGCCAAAAATTGGGATAGTTTTGATACCTGAAAAGAATGAATTATGGTTTGGAATTGTTGGAATTGGTGCATGGTTTGAAAATCGTGATGGCTCTAAAAACCACTTTTCTTTTAGTGATAGATTGGATATTTCGAAATTGATACTAGTTTCAAGTAAAAATCATCAACAATCAAAACTTAATAACCTTCTGTCAACTCTGTGCTTTGGTGAGACAAAAAAAATAGGCAGTGTCGGTTGTAAAGTTGCCTCAATCTTGAGGGGAGAAGCAGATGTTTATATCTCTCTATCTGGAAAAACTTCACCCAAGGATTGGGATATGGCTGCTCCACATGCTCTTATTGAGGCGGCTGGTGGTATGTTCTCTCATGCAGATGGAAAAAATTTAGTTTACCAAGAAACAAACTATTCTCAATCTGGTTGTTTAATTGCAAGCCATGGAAAATCTCATCAAAAGATTTGCCAAAAAGCTATGGATTTTTTCTCTCTGGAAGAACCTAAATACTTCGTCTAATTATTAAGTAAGAGGGGCAACAGGAGTAGGAGTTGGCTCAGGGTAATTGCTCATTCCACCATTTTGAGAGACTCCTCTCAAAGTTAAATTAATGCGCCCACGATTATCTATTTCTCTTACCCTTACAGTCACTTGGTCTCCAACTTTTACAACATCTTCAACTTTTTCAACTCTTGCTTCGGATAATTGAGAAATATGTATCATTCCTTCTTTACCAGGAAGGATTTCAACAAAGGCGCCAATTGGAATGATTCTTGTGATAGAGCCAGGGAAAATTTCTCCCTCATGTACTTTTCTCGTTAAACCTTCAATAATCCTCTGCGCTTCTTCTGCAGCTGCTCCGTCATGAGATGCAATAGTGACAATCCCTCCATCTTCTATATCGATTTTTGTGTTAGTTCTCTCTGTGATCCCCTTTATTGTTCTTCCTCCAGGGCCAATGACAGTTCCTATGAGCTCTGGATCGATTCTAAAGCTTAACAGTCTTGGGGCATGAGGAGATAAGTTGTCTTTTGGTGTCTCAATTGCATCTAGCATTTTTCCTAATATGTGTGTCCTCGCAGGAAGTGCTTGATTAATAGCTTCCCCAATTGTCTCAATTGGAAGTCCAGTTATTTTCATATCCATTTGCAAGGCTGTAATTCCTTTTTCTGTCCCTGCAACTTTGAAATCCATGTCTCCAAGAAAGTCTTCAATGCCTTGAATATCAGTCAATATCCGTACTTCTTTTCCTTCTTTGATTAAACCCATAGCTGCTCCTCCTACAGGGGCTTTTAATGGGACTCCTGCATCCATAAGTGCAAGAGTACTTCCACATACTGAAGCCATAGAGGTAGAGCCGTTTGAACTCAAGACTTCGCTAACAACTCTTAAAACATATGGGAAAGTATCTTTTGCTGGTAGTACGGGTATTAACGCCCTTTCTGCTAAAGCTCCATGACCAACTTCTCTTCTTCCAGGAGTCCGCATTGGTCGAGTCTCTCCCACTGAGTAAGGTGGGAAGTTGTAATGATGTATGTAGGTTTTATCAGTATTAGGGTTTAAATCGTCCATTTCCTGAGCATCGCTTGGAGTGCCCAATGTTGCAGTGGAGAGGACTTGAGTTAAACCTCTTTGGAATAACGCTGATCCATGAACTCTGTTAGGTAAAACTGCAGCATCAGCATCAATAGCTCTTACTTCATTTAATTCTCTTCCATCGACTCTTTTCCCTTCTTTGATTATCTGCTCTCTCATTAACTTTTTGGTTAAAGCTTTATAACTATTTTCTAGGAGCTTGTTATTTAAAGAAAGAGATTTTTTTACAGCATTATCATCTTTTAGTCCATCTATTTTTGCAGAAATACTTATCTTTATTTCTTCGATTTTATTGTCTCTCTCTTCCTTTGTTTGATCAAAGTTCTTTAGAACTTCACTAATTGATTTTGTGCAGTTTTTATCTAAATAGGTTGATATTGTGTCATCAATCTCAGGGGCTTTAGGCATCTCTTGCTTGATTCCAGATTCTTTTAAAACTTCTTTTTGAGCATTGATTAATTCAGTTATGGCTTCGTAGCCAAAATCAATGGCTTCAATAACGTCTTGTTCTGAAAGTTGATTGGCTCCTGCTTCAACCATTACTACACCATCTGGAGTTCCAGCAACTACAAGGTCTAGATCACCTCTTTCTATTTCTCGATAACTAGGATTCAGGACAAAGTCATCACCCAAGAGCCCAACGCGAACAGCAGCCATAGGCCCTTGGAAAGGAATACCTGCCATTAATGTTGCCATTGAAGCTCCCGTAACAGCCAAAACATCCGCTGGAACTCTCTCATCTAAGGAGAGGCATGTAGCAACTATTTGGATATCGTCTCTCATCCAACCAGGGAAAAGAGGTCTCATTGGACGATCAATGAGTCGTGAAATTAAAGTTGCTCTCTCAGGAGGACGCCCTTCACGACGCATGAAACTCCCTGGAATCCTTCCTGCCGCATATAGCCTTTCTTCGTAATCACACATTAAGGGTAAGAAATCAACCCCCTCTCTTCCTGACGATTTTGTTGCTGTTACTAGAACAGAGGTGTCCCCACACTCAATCATTACTGAACCACCAGCTTGTGGAGCAAATCTCCCTGTAGTGAGCTTTATCTCTCTACCATCGAAGGAAACGGATTTTGTCTGACCTTGCACGTGCCTTTATAGCTTTTTGTCTTCAGACATTCTTACACTTAATGGGACTAATTGAGTAAAAATTTCGATAGATTTGTTTTCTAGAGGAAACATTTACAACAATTACTGAAACTATAAAACTAAAAAAAAGGTGGGAGATATAATCTCTCCCACTGGTTAGGTATAAATGAATTTATTGTTAGTTTTTACCAGCTGGATTTTACTACTCCGGGCAATTCTCCGTTATGAGCTCTTGATCTAAGTTGATTTCTGCAAAGTCCAAAATCTCTATAAACTCCTCTTGGCTTTCCTGTCGCCCAACAACGATTTCTAATTCTATTTGGTGCACAATTTCTAGGCAAAGCTTGTATTTTTCTATGGATTTCTAGTCTTTCCATAGGATCTTTGGCTGATTTGAAAGCATCAATAAGAGATTTACGCTTAGCTGCGTATCTTTCTACTAGTTTCTTGCGCTTTACATCACGCGCTATCATTGACTTTTTGGCCATTAAAGGGCTTATCTAGCTCATTTGATAAACATTTTAACTCCTTACCCGATTGTTTTAAGAAATTGCTAGAAATTTATTTTCAAAATATTTTTTAATTGAAAATAACAAACAGTTTGAAGTTATTGTCTGTGAACAAACTGTTGAACTAAAGCTAGCTGAGTAGTATCTCGGATTATCAAAACAACACTTAGTCCTACAAGTAAAACAAATCCTGATTGCATAAAAGCTAATTGAATTTTTTCAGGAACAGGCTTCCCTCTGATACTTTCTAGAATTAGAAGTACAAGTTGTCCTCCATCTAGCAGTGGCAACGGTAACGAGTTAAGAACTGCAAGGTTAATTGAAACCAAAGCAGAAAAGAGTACAAGACCTGAGCCCCCTTGCTCTGAGAGCTGAGCTCCAATTTCAACAATTTTGACTGGACCACTTAACTGCTGAGCCGTTGAAGAGAAATTAGTAATCAAGCTTTTATAGCCAATAACTGTTCGACTTAATAATTCATAAAATTGTGAATTCGAGCTATTAAATATTTCTCCAATATTTTTTGCTTTCGATACTTCATTAGGAAGATTTGGTTGCAATTGAGCTCCTATCCTCCCATTTCCTTCGTTTTCAGCTGGAATTATAGAAACTGTATCGTTTGCTCCTTCATTAACTCTCTCAAAAAGTAATTCTTCCCCCGATGAATTTTGAATGATATTGACTAAATTCATAATCCCCTCCTTACCGCTTCCTAATTCTTTCCCGTTTACGCTCATTATTCGATCTCCAGCCACTAATCCAGAATTAAATGCAGGCTCATCTGGTTGGATTCCCATGATTATTACTCCTGGCTCAGGTTGATTAGGAATTCCTACAAAGCTTGCTTGACCAATAAGTACGATCCAAGCAAGTAATAAATTTGCTATGACACCCGCTGAAATAACTATTGCTCTTTGGTGAATTGGTCTATTCTTTAAAAGATCTGGGTCATTAGGTTGAACTAGTGAATCAGTTTCTTCATCAGGAAAGGAAACGAATCCACCTAAAGGAAGCGATCTAAGTGAATAAGTAATCCCATTTATTTCCTTTTTCAAAAGAGCTGGTCCGAAACCAATTGAAAATCCACTGACTTTAATTTTTTGAAGTACTGCTGCTAAAAAATGACCAGATTCATGAAAAAAAATCAGAAGGCCAAGTACAGCTATAGATAAGAGAACGTTCATTAATTAGATTTTGATTGGGTTATTCTGGCTGTAATTTGTTTGAACCGAAGTAAGGTATTAAGGCTTTTGGCAAATTGATACTTCCATCGCTTTGTTGACCATTTTCCAAAATCGCAGCCATAGTGCGACCAATAGCCAATCCACTTCCATTTAATGTATGCAAAAGTATATTTTTTTTATTGTTATCTTTTGTTCGTATTGATGAACGTCTAGCTTGAAAATCTCCACAATTACTGCAACTAGATATTTCTCTAAAAGTGTTAGCACCTGGAAGCCAAACCTCCAAATCATAAGTTTTTTTTGCTGAGAAACCTAAGTCGCCTGTGCAAAGTTGAATTACTCGATACGGTAGTTCAAGTTCTTGCAACACAGATTCTGCATCAGATGTGATTTGTTCTAGAGCATCTTCAGATCTTTCTGGAGTAGAAAACCAATATAGTTCAACTTTATTGAATTGATGAAGTCTGATTAGACCTCTAGTATCCCTTCCGTAACTTCCCGCTTCTCTTCTGAAACAAGGGCTATAAGCAACGTACCTTAATGGCAGCAAATCTCTAGGGATGATCTCTCCACGATGGAGAGATGTTATTGGAACTTCAGCAGTAGGAGTCAGCCATAAATCATCATCAGCACATCGAAAACTTTCTTCTGCAAATTTTGGTAACTGTCCAGAACCAGTAAGACTGGCTGTGTTAACAAGAGCTGGAGGAAGAACTTCTAAATATCCTTTTTTAATATGTAAATCAAGCATGAAATTTATAAGTGATCTCTCAAGTTTTGCAGCGTGCTTGAAAAGGGTTACAAATCGACTTTTTGCTATTACAGAAGATCTCTCACTATCCCAGAGGTTCAATTGATTAGCAATTTCCCAATGCTCTTTTAAAGTATTTCCTGAAATAGGTTCTCCCCATCTTCTTAGTTCCTTATTATCTTTTTCGTTTTTCCCTTCCAGAGAATTCTTCTCTGGAAGATTAGGTAAGCAAAGGATTTGTTCATTTAATTTATTTGAAATTGATTTCTCTTCCTCTTCAATTATTCCAACTTGTTTTTTGATTTGATTGCCCTTAACACGAAGATTTGAAATCTCCTCAGAATCATGAGGAAGACCTTGTTTTATTTTTTGTCCAACCTCTTTTCCAATTGAATTCCCCTGTGCTTGTAGAGAATTTCTCTTTTCTTCTAGCTCTTTAAGATCTTTGCAGAATTTTTGTAGAGGTCCTAAGTCAACATCCATTCCTCTTGATTTAAGCCCTTCCGAAATTAAATTAGGATTTTCTCTTAGAAGTCTCTGATCTATCACTATCTAAATAAGGAAGTACTTTCAGCCTAATCGTTAATTGTTCCTAAATTAATCACACTTGTTAAATTCTTTCAAATCAAGGACTTTTTTAGATTAATTAAAATAAAAACAACAAGAAAATTCTAAAAAAGTTTTGGAGATGAAGCTCTTGCTCTTCCGCTAGAAGCCCATTCTCTTAGAGATTCAAGTTGTTCTCTTGCAGTTCTTGAAAGAGGAACTAGTTGACTTGTAGCGAGAATTAAATCACCTTCAACAAGCTCTCTTTTCTCTGCAAATGCAAAGTACATTGCCTCGATAACGGATTGTTCTAATTCTGCACCAGAGAATCCTTCTGTTCTATCCAAAGCAGCATTTAAATCAATTTTTAAATTAGGTCTTCGTTTTTGAAGATGAAGTTCAAGAATGCTATGTCTTTCATTCCTAGAGGGTAATTCCAGCATGAAAATTTCATCAAACCTTCCTTTCCTAAGTAGTTCAGGAGGAAGTTTATCTATTCCATTTGCAGTGGCTACAAGAAAGACAGAAGAAGTTTTTTCTGACATCCACGTGAGAATATTTGCAAGCACTCTTTGACTGGTTCCTCCGTCACTCCTCCCATCTCCGCCAAAAGCTTTGTCAATTTCGTCAATCCATAAAATGCAAGGTGCCATAGCTTCGGCTCGCTGAATGGTCTCCCTTGTCCGTGCTTCACTGGCTCCTACTAATCCAGCAAATAATCTGCCTACATCAAGTCTTAACAAGGGCATAGACCAGCTATTCGCTATTGCTTTCGCTACTAGAGTTTTTCCTGTCCCTTGAGGGCCAACTAATAAAACACCTTTAGGTAAAGGTAATCCAAAATCTTTTGCTTCTTCGGAGAAGGCTTGTTTCCTTTGCTTCAACCAATCTTTCAATATTTGTAAACCACCAACGTCATTTGGCGACTTATTTGTTTTGCAATATTCCAGTACTTCACTACGCGCAATAGATTGGCGTTTTTCTTCCAGTACTTCTATTAAATCTTTTTTACCAATTTGACCTCTTTGCGCAAGAGCCCTAGCGGCTACTTTACGGATCCTTGATTCACTTAGACCCCCACATGCATTTGTAAGTTCCTTAAGAACGTTTTCGTCTAATTGAGAATTACTAGCTTGAGCAATATTTGATAAAAGGGTCTTGATTTCATTTTCCTTGGGTAGTGGAAGATCAAGAATCGTTAGATCTTCTTCTAAATCATTTGAGGGGCTCCATAATCCAGAACTTATAATTATTGAATGAGGCTTGGAACGAAGATTAATAGTTAAATTTTTTAGCATTCTTAGAATGCCTGGATCTTCGCAAAAATGATGAAAATCCTTAAGCAAAAGGATAGTAGGAGAACTTTCATCCAGTTTTTTAAGCCATTCAAGGACGGCCATTGGCTGCCTTGACCCAAGATTATTGGAATTAAGAACATTACTAATTCCATCAATGTAATCCCAAGTTGCAAGTCTTCTTGGAGAAAGCCTTTTAGTAGAATTTTGTAAAAGAGTTTCAACTCTTTCTTCTTCGTTACTCCTTATCCAAATAATTGGAGTTCTAGCTCGAATTAGTAGATCAAGTTGTTCGTCCCAATTAGACATCAGTTATTGATTTGATTCTCTATAAGGCTGAATTTATATAATAAGTTGCTTTTAAAATTATTTATTACTTTTTGGTTCAAAGGGTAATCTATCGGAATCAGAAATTACTTCTGAAGCAATAGAAACAGTTGATTTATCTTGTTGGTTTAGTTGATCATCAAGTATTTTTTGCAAATTATCTGGTAGGGATTCTCTGCTAAGGAGAAATGTTTGTAACCCTTGAAAAATATTTGCAATGACCATATAAAGCAAAACACCAGCAGGCAAAGGGAAGAATAAAAACATTCCAGTAATCATTACCGGTGTGATTTTATTCGCTGTGGATTGTTGTTTATTTACAGGCATTCCTCTTCCAGAGAGCACTTGAGAAATAACGAGTGTTAAACCAAAACCTGCTACTAAAATTGCAATATCCCAATGAATGGCGCCATCTACATAAAAACCAACATTTCCTAATGCTTTTATAAACAAGAATCCGCTTTTTGCTGCTAAACCAGGGATCTTCGCTTCTACGGTCGCATCTCCAGGATTAAGTGCATTCACAGTCCCATCAGAAGAGACTTTTACGATGTCTTCCCCTTTCGTGACTTTCCAAGAAGGAGAAAATTTCGATCCATTTTCATATTTCTGCAATTCGTTTACATATGAATCTCCATTCATGGTTTGCAGATTGATTTTAACTGAATCACCTGAACCGATTTTTGTACCACCCGGAAGAGCTGCGATAACAGGGAAATGATTCTTTTCAGTTATGAATATGGAGTGTTTTGCGGTCTTGAAAGGTTTGGGCTCTACAGCGGCTATTTGGTCTGATGGAAGAACTTTGATATTGACAAGATAAGGTACATCAGCAAAAGGTGATCCTCTTAGAGTTGCGAATAATGCGAATAATATTGGCATTTGAACAATCAGAGGAAGGCAACCAGCTAAGGGACTTCCAAATTCACCCATTAATTTTCCTAATTCTTCTTGTTGCTTTTGAGGATTGCTTGCATAGCGGCTTTTGATCTCAGCTTGTCTTTTTTGCATGACAGGTTGAGCTATCTTCATCCTTCTTGCACTTCTAATAGAGCCAGCGCTAAGAGGAAAAAGTGCTAAGCGGATAACTATGGTTAATGCGACAATCGCTAGTCCATAGCTTGGAACTAATCCGTAGAAAAAATCTAGGATCGGGATAAGTAGATTGTCAGAGATGTACCCGATCACGGTTTTAAAGGTAGAAAGTTTAAGGTTGTTAGGCCAGTTTGCCTTAGAAGATGTGTTCTTGTCTCACATGTTTGTGAGGGCTCATTAGTTTGAAAAGCCTTGAACCTCTTTATCAGGCTTATTAGTGGGTGATTTTTCTATTTTTTCAAGGATGTAGGATTCTGTTTCTCTAAAATTAGGAAGCGATCTCATCTCAAGGCGAGCTCCATCTTTGAGGACTAGAACCATATCACCATAAGATCCTAGACCTCTTGGAATGGCTCTGATCTCAGAGATTTGACTGTAAACAACTTGAGTTTTATCCCTACCTAGCCATCCACCAGTAACGGATATTCTACGAGTCGTTATTTTATATCTAACCCAAAGGGCTCTAACCAAGGCTCCAAAAGTAAAAGGGAGACCAATAAGTGTTATCCCAGCAATTAAATTTATTATTAGGTCGCTGCTGGCAGGACCACCTTCGTAAAAAATGTCTTCGTTGGGACTAATTGTCATTTTGTTATTCCAGCCTTAGTGAGTAGTTTGTCACACTCCTTAAGCAAAGTGCTGTCGGAATTTTTCATGCAAGAGGGCTTTAAAGAAATAAAAGCCCAAATCTCATTATCACAAGTCATATTAGAAAGTCTTAATGACAAATGATGGTGGAATAACCGTCGAAGCTTATTTCTTGTAACTGATTTTTTGCTTACTTTGTTGCTTATGGATATGGCACATTTTATAGAGGGCCTTGTTTTTGATTGTTTCCCTTTGACTTGAGGCTTTTTATTTGCGTCTGTAACTCTAAGAACCATTGAGGAGCTGTAGAACCTTGAACCCTCTTTATAGATGAAGTCAAAACATCTATGACCTTTGAGTCTCATATGTTTTGGCAAAACCATTAGAAGAAACTTTTGTTGTAAGTATCTTTATTTGAGAGCTTTCTTTTAGACAGTTAAACGTGATCTTCCACGTTTTCTACGTGTTCTTACAACTCTCCTTCCAGTATGAGATCTCATTCTCACTCTGAAACCAGAAACTCTTTTCCTTTTTCTACTTGTTCCTCCAAAGGTCCTTTTAGTCATTTCTATTTATGCTCTTATTGGATAAATACAAAGGTTAATTTATCAGTTCACTGTACGTCTATGTTCCAAGTCCCTAAATATGTTGAGATTGGAATTTCATCAGCGTTTTGTGATAGCGCTCGGAATTGAAACATACCTCTTTTTCTGGGATTGAAAATTTTCATTACTACGGCGTAATTATCCTTGTTAAAAGGAATCGGTTTTTCTGGAAAGATATCAATAATAGTTTGTTTATCATTAACTTCAATCAGAGAAGGAATGTTTTCTAAACAACGAGTCCTTTCTGTATATCCACCGACCTTTACTTTGCAGAGATTTAATTTTTTTGTCTTGATTCTTGCTTCGAAATAATCAGGAATTGCAATCGTCAATTTTTTAATATCTTCTTTTCTATCGTTCCCTCTAAGGAAAAAGTAATAAGTAGATCTTTCATTCCTTTTAGAGGATGATTGATAATATTTAAGTCTTTTATATCCAGGTTCTGGATCCCATTGGTATTCAAAGAAACCTGGGGATGCCGAAGTTTGTGGAGCTAAAATAGAAGACCCTGTTCCAAATAAAAAAGCTGAAAATCCAATAAAAAAACTTTTCTTGATAGCTGATAATAATTTTTTCTTGAACATAACTTGAAGTTTTAGAAATATTAATCACTTGAAAGTTTTCAAGTGCATTTGCATGATCTTGAATGAATATAAATGGTTGTTGGAAAAAAATCTTGATTTATCTGTCTGGACGCAAATTTTTTGCTTTACCAAGATAAGGATTTTTGGGTATTTGCTCGTTTGGTAAAGAAACATAAGCAAGTAGACGAATACATTTTGGTAAGTCGTCTTTAACAAACATTTGCTGGCAGTCTAAAAGTGCGATTTTTTCCCAGCCAGTGTTTTTTCTAGCAATAGAAGCGGGGAAACAAGCATCTAAGTCTGATGTTACGGAGAAAGTAACAGAAATAATTTGATCTGGGATCAAATTATTTCTAGAAACTAATTCAACTAGCAATTCCTCTACCGCAGAAGTGATTGACTCAACAGAATTGTTTTCACAAGTCGTTGCCCCCCTCAATGCACACAGATAAGTGAATTCATTTTGAAAATTCATGGCTTAAAGAGCCAAAGGATCTGTCCACTTCCCTCCAACTCTAGGTTTAATGCGTTTATAAGATTGTGGATTATTTTCCCTCCAGGTAAAAACCCTAATAATTTCTTTTTGGTTTTACCAAATGTTATGGGTTTTGTTTTTTCATCTAGGTTTGCAATTTTTATAGCAAGTAGTTTTGCATCATTTTCATCACCAATTTCATCTACCAGGCCAAATTCTTTGGCTTGCTCTCCAGTAAAAACTCTTCCATCGGCAAAACTCTTAACAACTTCTGGGGTTAAATTTCTTCCTTTTGAAACTGCTAAAACAAATTGTTCGTAACTGCTATCAATTAAAGATTGTAAAAGAGCTCTCTCTTCTGTTGATAAAGGGCGATCAGGGGAAAGAATGTCTTTATAGATCCCACTTTTAACAGTCTCGAATTTAATACCAACCTTTTCTAATAACTTAGATAGGTTGTTTCCTCTTAAAATCACACCAATAGATCCTGTTATTGTTCCTGGATTTGCAACAATTTTTTCAGCACCTACACCTATATAGACTCCGCCTGAAGCTGAGATATTGCCAAAACTAGCTACAACATGACAACCTTTCTCTCTTAGCCTCAAGAGAGCACTATGGATTTCTTGGCTATCACCAACTGTTCCCCCAGGGCTATCAATGCGAAGTAATAGGGCTGGAAACTCTCTTTCCTCAATTTGCTTTAATGCTTTTAGAACAATTTTCCGAGTTTCTGAATTGATAGGACCTTCAATACAGATTCGTGCCATCCTCTTTTTGGATTTTCGTCTCAAGGGCCAAATCATTCAATTTATGCATAACTTTATTGATCTTAAAAAGGAGATTGCTTTCTGACCTTATGTTTGTCATTTGGAATTGGTTTTTGATGATTTTGCCCTTCGCTCTTTGGGGGACCTCAATGGCGGCGATGGCACCTTTGGTTAATGCCGCGGGACCTGAGATTGTAGCCTCACTAAGGCTTTTGCCTGCTGGTCTAGTAGTTTTAGCTTCAGTTCCTTTCTTGAAGAGGAGTTGGAATATTTCAAAAGATGATTTGGTGTGGTTTTTAGTATTTACTTTGATTGACGCAACCCTTTTTCAGATTTTTCTAGCCAAAGGGTTAATGGAAACTGGCGCAGGATTGGGTTCTGTTCTTATAGATTCCCAACCTTTGATGGTTGCTTTGTTAGCAAGAATTCTGTTTGGAGATGCAATTAATCCAATTGGATGGATTGGCTTGGTGCTTGGCTTGGTTGGAATAATTTGTCTTGGAGTCCCTACTGAGTTACTAGGAAATTGGTTTTTACTTGGCAACTTTGAATCAGGAAGTAATTTTTTAAGCCATGGAGAAGTATGGATGATATGCGCAGCAACCTCGATGGCTTTAGGGACGGTGCTTATTCGATTTGCTTGCAGAAACAGTGATCCTGTTGCTGTAACTGGATGGCACATGGTTCTAGGAAGTGTTCCTCTTATCGTTTGGCATGTTTTCGATAAAAACTGGCCATTGTTTCCAGACTGGTCTGCTTTTGAATGGACTTTGATGTCTTATTCAAGTTTGTTTGGTAGCGCATTGGCCTATGGATTATTTTTTTGGTTTGCAAGTCGAAAAGAATTAACAAGCTTTAGCACCCTTGCATTTTTAACGCCTGTATTTGCCTTGATTACTGGGGGGATTTGGTTGGGAGAGAGACTTTTTCTCCTTCAGTGGATTGGAGTAGTTTTGGTTTTAATATCAGTACTATTTGTAAGTCAGAGACGAAGATTCTGGGGGAATAAAAGTGATAATGAATTAATAAAAGAGGCTTAATTTAAGTGATAAATAAGCAATTAAAACTTATTCTTGTAAGTACACCTATAGGTTATCTGGGCAGTGGCAAAGGCGGAGGAGTTGAACTTACTATTGTTTCTCTTATAAAAGGATTAATTTCATTAGGTCATAAAATTATTTTAATTGCACCAAAAGGATCAAAATTACCTTTCGAAAGTGAGTTGCTTGAAATAAGATTAATAGATGGAGTTGATCAACCTAGTTGGCAGCATCAGAATAGAAAAGATCCAGTTTTAATTCCTTCTAAAAGTGTCTTACCAAATTTATGGGAAGAGGTAATTGATATCGCAAATAAATCCGACGCAGTTATTAATTTTGCATATGATTGGCTTCCATTATGGTTAACAAAAACACAATCAATTAAAATATTTCACTTAATTAGTATGGGCGCTGAATCAATAGTAATGAAAGAAACTATTAGTGAAATAAGTGAATTATTTCCTTTTCGTCTGGCTTTTCATACTAAAAGACAATCTAAAGATTATTCTTTAAAAACTGATCCAATTATCGTTGGAAATGGTTTTGATACGGATGATTATTTATTCAATAAAAATGAGAATGGACCATTAGGTTGGGCTGGAAGAATCGCGCCAGAGAAAGGTTTAGAAGATGCAGTAAAAGTTGCGAATGATTTGGGTGAAAAATTATTAGTTTGGGGACTCATAGAAGATAAAGAATATGCATCAAAAATTGAAAATACCTTCACAAACGAAATTGTTGAGTGGAAAGGATTTCTTCCAACGAATAAATTTCAGGAACAACTTGGACGATGCAGAGCGTTAATAAACACGCCCAAATGGAATGAAGCCTACGGCAATGTTATTGTTGAAGCGATGGCTTGTGGTGTTCCTGTAATTGCATATGATTTGGGAGGACCAGGTGAATTGATCGAAGATGGATTCAATGGCTTTTTGGTTAAGCCCAATGATATTGAAGGATTGATAAAAGCAACAAAATCAATCTCAGAAATCAAAAGAAAAAATTGTAGAGCTTGGTTTGAAAAAAAAGCCACTAGCAAAGTCTTTGCAGAAAGAGTGGAGAATTGGCTTTATAAAGGCTTAAATAAGAAAATCTCAGCAGACTTTCAAGATTAATTGAAAAGTTTAACTAAATCTTTTTACCCAACTTTAAAACAAAGAAGACGTGGCCTTCTTTGTATTTTATTTATTGGATTGATAATTTTTGTTTGGCAATTAGGGAAAACAGGTTTGGTTGATGAAACACCACCTTTGTTTGCGGCAGCCAGTCGAGCAATGGCAGAAACGGGTAATTGGTTTACTCCTCAAGTAAATGGATTACCTCGATTTGACAAGCCACCGTTGGTTTATTGGTTGATGGGACTGGGATTTTCAATCCCAGGAAATATTTCTTGGGACCCTTTAGGGACATGGGCTGCAAGGCTTCCTTCTGCATTATCAACAATTTTTTTAATGCTTGTTTTAGGGGACACAATGATGAAATATCCCCAAGAAGAAAATAATTTCAATAGAAGGACTGCAGTTATTACTGCGCTGGTATTTGCGTTATCGCATTTGGTAATAATTTGGGGGAGAATTGCTGTGAGTGATGCACTCCTTTGCAGCACTCTAGGAATTTGCTTACTTCTTAAATGGAGGAGATTCGCTAATCCAGAAGGAGAAGTTTGGTGGTTGCCCTGGATTTTTTTGTCATTTGCAGTTTTAACTAAAGGTCCTGTCGCATTGGTTTTATCAGGATTAACAATTTTATTTTTTGCCTTATTTCAAAATAATCTTTTCGGAATTTTAAAAATATTGAGGGTAATTCCAGGACTTTTTCTTGTTTTTATTATTAGTTTTCCTTGGTATTTAATTGAATTATTAATAGAGGGAAAACCCTTCTTAGATAGTTTTTTTGGGTATCATAATCTTCAAAGATTCACCTCAGTAGTAAATTCTCATGGGGAGCCTTGGTGGTTTTTTTTAATAGTATTATGTATTGCTTCTTTACCACTTACTCCATTTTTATTAATAAGTATTTGGAAGAATTTTTACAATCTATCTAAATTGTCTAGAAGAGTTATAAAAAGACCAGAAAAGTCATTATTTGAGTTTTCATTTTTTTGGTTAATAGCTGTATTTGTTTTCTTTACTATTTCAGCTACCAAGCTACCGAGCTATTGGCTTCCTGCTACACCTGCAGCATCAGTTTTAATATCACTTTCCTTAACCAATAATGTTAAAGAGGAATTTTTAAAATCTTTGGCTTGGAAATTTACAATATTTTTATCAATACTCTTTTCCATATTTCTCTTCTCTTCAAAGCTATGGATTCAGCTTCTTAATGATCCTGAGATTCCAAACTTCTCAGAGGAATTAAGCAATAGCTTTTTAATTGAAAAAGCTGGATTTATTTTTCTTTTAATTGCTGTTCTAGGAATCATATTTTCCTCTAGAAAAATATATGGAAAACTATTGATTTTGCAAATCCCTATAGTTTTATCTCATTTCATGATTGTCTTACCAACTTTTGATTTAGCAGATAGGTTAAGACAACTCCCCTTAAGACAAGCATCAGAATTACTTTTAAATTCCCAAAATAGAAACGAGCCTTTAGTAATGGTAGGAGCTATGAAACCCTCAATTCATTTTTATACTAATCAAGTCATTGTTTTTGAAGGTAGATCTAAAAATGCTTTTGTAAATGTTTCAGATCGACTTAAAAACGAGAAGAGAAGAGGCTGGAAAGGAAGGCCAATATATGGATCCAATGGCTCAGAAACTACTCTTTTGCTTATTGATAAAAGATCAGTGGAAAAATCTTATTGGCAAGGACTTAATCCAAAAGTCTTGGGTAATTTTGGTGTATATAGCGTTTGGAGACTTGATAGAGAAAATATTGAAAGGCGAGCTCAATCTTTGAAAACCGATGGTGTTACTTCAACTTGGGAAAATCCAAGACCGGAGAGATTTTAAAAAAAGCCAAATATTTATTGAATCGAATTTATTAAATCTTGTTTGCTACATTTTTCAGGGATGATAACAATGCCTAGATCATCCTGAAGCCTCTCTAAATCAATTACCGAGTCTTCAGTTATCGAGCTTATTACATCCTCAAGACTTGCTCCCATATCATTTGCCATCTCTATCAACATTCGCAAAGTCTCATTTTTTAAAGAGAGATTTACGTTAATAGAAACGTTTTGACCTGAGCAATTATTTGAGTTCATAAAGAAAACATTAAGATATTGCCGGGCTGTTTGGTGCTTTTCCCTGAAAAGCTTCAGAAAATGACTTTTTTAGGGATATTTTTAAATTTAACTTTTCTGAATTTTTAATCTAATAAAAAATGAACAAAAAAAATCTTCCTAAGCAATTACCTAGGAAGATCTAGCAGTTTATGTTTAAGGCTTAAAACATTTCGCCTTTTAGTTTTTCAGCCCATCCAGAAAGCCTTTCGTCAGTCATGTCTGATTCACTGTCTTCGTCAAGAGGTAGGCCGCAGAATTCTTCTCCAACTACACTTTTTGACTCGTCAAAAGTGTAATCAGTCTTTGCAGTGTATCCAACCATTGAAGCACCTGCTTGCTGGAAGTATCTATGAAGCTCTTCCATTGCATCGCAATAGTTTTCGGTGTAAGTAGAAGAATCTCCTAAACCAAAAATTGCAACTTTCTTACCACTGAGATCTAGCTCCCCAATGTCTTCAAGGATTGAGTCCCAAGCAGTTCCTGATCTCTCAGAGTCAGCACCGGTGTTCCATGTGGGGATGCCACAAATAACCCCATCATGTCCAGCTAATTCACTAAGGTCATCGACGTCTGAAATATCCTTTGGACCTTCAGCAGAGTCAAGTAATCCGTGCAGCCGTTCAGCTATATCTTCGGTTTTACCTGTTGTTGTAGCGAAGTAGATTCCTACAGTCATGGAGCAATTTAAAATCAAGAATATTTTAAAGCAGCTTTGCACATTTAGAGTGAATTTGGTTTTTTTTAAATTTTCTTGTCTATTCAATATTGATTTTTGATACATAAATAAGTCAATATTTATTGCTTCTCTCTCTAGAAAATTAATTTCTCAGATTATTCTTTGCCTCTATCACGATTCTTAAATCTAGTCCTCAAAAGGCTTTTAAAGGAAAAACCTTCAAAAGTATTAGAACAAAAGATAAATTCCTATCGATTTTTAATTAACTTTAAAGAAAAGATTTGAAAATTATTCAAAAAGGGCGTTATTAAAGATCTTTATCTGAAAACATTTGTATTGGTTGTATTTAAGGCTCTTATGTACTTAGAAAAATTAAATTTTGCTGACTATTGCTGTCTTTTTCCAATTCAGATGGTTTATAAGTTTGGTCCCATCATTCCGAATCCACTTTGAAGTCCAAAGGAAATTATTACAAAAGTACTGATAGCCAAGCCAATTAAAACCGAAGTGTAAAGCCTATTAACTCCATAACCAGCTTCAACAGGATTGAAATCAGCAACTACAAAAGATTTCTTGCTGTATTTTCCTCTATCGCTAAGACCTATTGCTCCCATTGCTGTCTTAGGTGTAAGAGTGCCACCTTCGTCATCAAGGAACCAAGGCTTGTTGGGACTATTGTTCTCAGGGGCTGACTGAGCTTCTGAGATTACTGAAGTTGCTGAAGAAGCGCTATTGATTCGACTTGTATCTTCTCTGAAGAATCTTGGGAACATATAAGTATGCCAGAGGCCTATTACTCCAGCCCAAGCAATCATGCTTACACCAGCTAACCCAAAAAGAATTTCTTTAAAACCGAATTCCATAAATTAAACCAATTAATTTACGCCTGTTAGGGCAATGATTCCACCATATCAGAAGTAAAGCGAGTCAACTTAGAGAGTTATCAAAGCTTCTAAAATCGGACCAATTTGTTACAGAATTCATAAGCTCAATCAATCAATCAGCCTTTTTGGCTCTGATATGCCAAGATTTATTGAATAAATATATAGATGGATGATCAACCTCAAATTACTCTTGGTATTAACACCAGTCATTTTTTCAGTTGCCTTTACTGATTATTGGTTGAGAAGATGGGGAGTATTTGTATGGAATAACGGTCCTACTATTCAAAACCAGCAGGTTTGGGAAGATACTGCAATTGTTGCAGATAAAGGAAGACCCGGAGATGGATATCCTGTATTTACTGTTAGAACTTTGGCAGTGAATGCATTAGGTATACCGTCTGTATTCTTCCTGGGTGCAATTTTTGCAATGCAATTTATCCGCCGCGGTGTGATAAACGCATAAAAAATA
>OBPD01000021.1_pt1 | contig 19546 bp, 19 predicted proteins | sample 1494311 | NCBI WGS metagenome assembly OBPD01 (sample SAMEA3275629, study PRJEB22092) | marine metagenome | biome: Marine; feature: Surfacel waters; material: Sea Water | collected 2014-06-20T10:00:00+00 | depth 75 m | reverse complement strand
TCGGTAATTTGCCGCAGAATGTCAATGTTAAAGAACTTGAAGCCCTCCTAACATCTATTGGAGAAGGCATCAAATTTAAAGCTGTTTTCGATAGAGATACCAAAGCTTGCAGGGGATTTGGGTTCGCGAATATTAAAGATGAGAATGTTGCAAATGAGCTTATTGAAAAATTAAATGGCCAAGAATTTAATGGTAATAAGTTGAGGGTTGAGCGTTCTGAGCGTAAAGATTCAAATTCCGGAAATTCAAGACGAGGAGGGAACGCCAACAATGGAAATAAAGGTTCTAATCGTAAAGATGTTAAGAAAGTTGTACATAGCGATGCACCAATTAAAGAAGCTCCAGATCCAAGATGGGCTGGTGAACTATCTAAATTAAAGGATCTTTTGGCTAATCAAAAAACTCCTGCATAAATCATTCAATTAATTAGTGTTTTAAGTTTATATTTTTCATCGTTAATAGTTATCAGATAGGAGATGGGTAGATTTACAGCTTTTACCCATCCCTGTACATAAGCACGATTGTTGAAAACATCGTAATCTAGTTTTTCAATTGAATTTAATATTCCGCTATATAGCCTTAATGAGGTCCATATAGGCCACCTTGCATCTATAGATAGCCATTTGATGCCTTCTTCAGATTTCTGGAACCAATCTCTAGCTCTGGCTAATTGAAAAGCCATTAAAGCTTTCCAGTTTTCATTAATTGTTCCTTTGAATAGATCTTCTTCGGAGTAATTAAATTTTTTCAAATCCTCTAATGGCAAATAAATTCGTCCTCTACCTCTATCCTCTCCAACATCTCTAAGAATATTGGTTAATTGATTCGCGATTCCTAGAGCTATTGCTGCTCGTGAAGTATCAGGAGGTGGCAAATTTGGATTACGGGTATAGGCAGCATCAATACCTATTACGCCTTGCGTCATCAACCCAACAGTTCCAGCGACTCGATAACAGTACAGTTCAAGTTCTTCAAAGGTTTTATATCTGGTTGTATCTAAATCCATTCTCTGGCCTTCGATCATATCTATGTAAGGCTGAATAGACTGAGGAAATTTTTGAAGAGTATCGGCTAAGACAGCATCAAGATCATCTTGAGTATTACCAGCAAAAATATTTTTTGTTTTGTCTTCCCATTGGTTGAGTCTATCTGATAACTCATTTCGAGATTTTTTTTGAGCTTCAGTGCTGTCCATTAGCTCATCTGTTCTTCGGCACCAAACATAAATAGCCCAGATTGCTCTGCGTTTAGCAGGGGGCAGCAACATAGTACCTAGGTAGAAGGTCTTAGCCCATTGTGCAGTTTCTTTTCTGCAAGCCTCGTAGGCATCGTCTAGATTCAAAGAAGGCTGCGCCAAAATTAGAAGTTTGTAAGTTTTTTAGTTTGCATTAAGCTCTTGAGTTGCAATTTTAAATAAATTCCTGTTGTTACATTAAGACTAAGAAGAACCTATGTCAGTCGAGATTTGGATTTTTTCTGCACATATTTTTCCACTTAGGACTGCACCTTCCATGGAAGCGAGGTATTTTTGCATTGTGTAATCACCAGTTAAGAAAAAGTTTCTTATTGGAGTCTTTTGGTCTGGCCTTAAATCTTGGCATCCAGGAACAGCTTTGTAGACTGATTTTGGTGTTTTTATTACTTTATATTTTCTCAATTTAGCTTGATTTTCCCCAGAGAAATGCATGGGAAAAAGTTTCTTCAATTCTTGCATTGTTGCATCAATTATTTCCTCGTCTTTACGACCGATCCAGTCTTTTGCAGGAGCAAAAACTAATTCAAGCATTGAACGATTGGGATCTTCATATTCTTTACAAGTAATGCTCATGTCGGCATAAACACTTAAAAGTGGAGATCTGCTGAATAACAGGTGATCAATATTTGTAAGTTTTCGATCGAACCAAAGATGAATATTAATAACGGGGACTCCTTTCAGTCCCTCAAGTTTTCTGAAAATATCTTGAGAGGCCCATTCATTGGGCAAAATTGTTTTGAAAATATCAACGGGCATTGCGCTGACATATGCGTCTGCTTGGATTTCTTTCCCCTGAGGTTCTTTGGCACTACCTATTAAGAAATTTTCAACAGATCCATCTTCTTTTAAATTGATTTTTTTTAGTGGGCTATTTAAAAATACGTCGCCTCCTAAAGCTCTGATGTGATCAACAATTGGTTGACAAAGTCGTTCTGGTGGCGCTCCATCAAGAAATGCCATTTTTGATCCGTTTTTTTCTTGTAAGAAGCGGTTTAATGCAGTTAGCAATACTGTTGAGGAAATTTCATCAGGACCTATAAAATTAAGTGCCTTACTCATTGCTATAAAAACTTCATCATTGACTCTTTCGGGGATATTTTGTTTTTTCAGCCATTCCGTCCAAGAGTACTTATCACAATCCTCTACATAATTTTGGCCACGCAACATAGCTGGTACTAGTCCCAGTCCAAACGAAATTTTTTCTGACCAGCTAAGCATGTCATTGTTGCTTAAAATCGCTGCCACTCCATTTATTGGAGCAGGAAGATCAGGGAAGTCGAAACGGCTATATGTGCCAGGTTCTTCTGGTTGGTTGAAAATCATGGAATGACTTTTCCATTGAAGACGATCTTCAATATCTAGTTCTTTAAAAAGCTGGAGCATATTTGGATAAGCTCCAAAAAATATATGTAATCCAGTCTCATACCAGTCACCATCATCATCTTTCCAAGCAGCAACTTTTCCGCCAAGTACGTTTCTTGCTTCATAAACAAATGGCGTATGACCAGCATCGGCTAAGTATTTTGCACATGAGAGTCCTGCCAATCCGGCTCCAGCGATTGCTACGCGCATACCTAAATAAAAGAGTATTTAACAACTTTAGTGATTAAGACCACCCAAGAAGGGTTTAGGTCGTTAAATTTGCAGTATATATTTCGGTTTGTTGTTTTAAATTCATGAGCGATACTATTCTCAAATGCACAACAAGACATGTAAGAATATTTACTGCAGTTGTAGAAAATAATGATTTAATTTTAGATAATGGGCATCTGACTTTAGATATTGACCCAGATAATGAATTTTCTTGGAGCGATCAATCTATAAAAAAGGTGCAAGATTATTTTCGTGAATTAGTTGATTTTCAAGCCGATAATGAATTAAGTGATTACAGCTTGAGAAAAATAGGATCCCTGCTTGAGGATTTTATTAGAAAGTTGCTCAAAGATGGAGAGCTCAGTTATAACCCAAATAGTAGGGTAATGAACTATTCCATGGGATTACCTAGAACTCAAGAATTATTATGAATCAAGGTCCTTATAATCGAAGGCCATCATCTCGTAGAAGATCAGATTTGGCGAGAAGACAAGAAGGGAACAGATTTAATTCTAGAAAAGATTCAAATGTTAGAGACCAATATGAATCAAGAGGAAGTCGATTTGAATCGTCAGGTCCCTCAGGTGGAGGCGGTGGTGGTATAAAAATAAACTCTAATTCAATTGCCATTTTGGCTGGAGTATTGGTAATTGGCGTTGGTATAGGAAGCCTCATCACAAGCACAACTTCAGGTGGCCAGGGGAATATTGCAAGTCAGCAACAATTGGATATGGCAGTTCCGGATCCCGACTTTTGCAGGCAATACGGTGCAAGCGCCTTTGTGATCGATGTTGAAATGTATACGACCTTAAACCCCTCTACAAGCTTTGTGACACAACCTGCTCTTCAGCCTGGTTGTGTCATTAGAAGAGAAAATTGGACTGTTTTGCAAAAGCAAGGAGCCATAAATAATGAAGATGTTAGAGAATGTAAGCAGAGAATGAATACATTTGCCTATATAGGTTCAATTAGGGACCAGCCAATTGTGCGCTGCGTTTATCAAGCAGATGTTAATGAAAATAAATTTATAATTAGAGGTGCTGAAGAAGATGCTGTTGGTATAAATAAAGAGGCTATACAATTTTAATTTTGAGGATTAAATAGTGGTGAAAATGAACTAGCAAATAGAGGTAATATGTCTCGTGTGAATGCTTCTGCAGCTCTAGATGAATATCTGCCAGGATTGGTGATTACTTTCAGTTCTCTTTTGACTTCTAGGTCTGCCACGATTGGTCTGTGAATACTGCCTCCGGATAATTCTCTTTCAATTGATACTACGGGGAGAAAAGCTGCTCCTAGATTTGATTGAACAGCATTTTTTATAGCTTCAAGAGAGTTTAATTCCATTTCTATATGTAACCTCTGTACGTCTAATCCTGAAGAGGACAATAGTTGATCTACGACTTTTCTTGTGGTTGATTGGTTGTCTAATGTTATAAACCTAAGACTGTATAGATCTTCTTTTGTGAGTTCTTTTGACTTTGCTAATGGATGATTAGTAGGTAAAACAAGAGCTAACTCATCTGTTGCAAAAGGAATAACTTCTAATAATTCATTTAATTCTAATGGCAGTTGGCCTCCGATAATGGCAATATCTATCTGGCCATTAGCAACACTCCATCCTGTTCTTCTAGTGCTATGAATTTGAAGTTGAACAGAAACTTCTGGATACTTTTGTCTGAAAACTCCAATCATCCTTGGCATCAAGTAAGTACCAGTAGTTTGGCTAGCACCAATAATGATGGATCCCCCTTTGAGATTATTTAAATCTTCAACTGCTTTGCAAGTCTCTAGGCATTCTCCTAAAATTTTCTCACAATAATTTAGAAGAAGCTTTCCAGCTTCAGTTAGTTGGGCTTTTCTTCCACCTCTATCAAATATGGCAATATCTAGTTGTTTTTCAAGATTTTGCACTTGCAAACTTACAGCCGGTTGAGTCACAAAGAGACTATCTGCAGCTTTTTTGAAGCTCCCCTCATCAACGATTGCTTTGAGGATTCTTAGTTGATCAAGAGTGAATGGAATCTCGGCCATGGTGGCAGGCCTTCATGGCAGTTATTAAAATAAAATGTAGGGAAAAACAACTCGAACTGTTGATCCGGTATGGATCTAATAATTTATTAAGAGGTTTTTATACGACTAATGACACTTTCAGATACTCATGGTTCGAGTTTTGTAATGATATTACTTTTATTTTGTTTTGCAGTTATTCATAGTGGTGGAGCGGCTTTAAGGGTGAAAGCAGAAAGTGTAATTGGAGCAAGAGCATGGAGATTGATTTTTGCTTTTGCAAGTATTCCTTCAGCTGTCATTTTGGTTGGTTACTTTATTGCTCATCGTTACGACGGAGTGAGATTTTGGAATTTTCAAGGGATTAGCGAATTAATCCCTGTGATTTGGATTTTGAGTGCAATTAGTTTTCTTTTTTTATACCCAGCCACATACAACCTTTTAGAAATCCCGGCTGTCTTGAAACCAAAAGTTAGAATTTACGCCTCAGGAATTATTAGAGTAACTCGCCATCCCCAGGCAATTGGTCAAATTATTTGGTGCTTTGCACATTTACTTTGGATTGGTACAAGTTTTACGCTTGTAACTTGTGTTGGATTGATTGCCCACCATTTATTTGCTATTTGGCATGGTGATAGAAGACTTACTCTCAGATTCGGAAAAGAATTTGATGAAATCAAGAAAAAAACATCAGTCGTGCCCTTCTTAGCAGTTTTGGATGGACGACAAAAATTACAAATAAAAGAATTTCTCAGGCCCTCTCAAATGGGGATTCTCATTGCAATATTTTTTTTCTGGTGGTCCCATAAATTTATTTCCGTTGGAGCTCAGAGATTTCTCTCTTTTGATTTAACTGAATTACTAGCAAGAATTGCCTAAACTTATCTCAATATGATTTAGCTGGATGCATTCGGCTGCAGATTTTGCTTGGTTAATCCCACTTCTTCCACTTTGTGGGGCAGTTTTAATTGGTTTGGGATTAATTAGTTTTAACGATCTTTTTAATCGTTCAAGGAAACCCGTGGCAATAACCTTGTTGACTTCCGTAGGTGCTTCGGCATTTATTAGCTATGCAGTTTTAGCCGAGCAACTCTCAGGTAAACCTCCAGTTGAGCACTTGTTTATTTGGGCTAGTGCAGGCTCATTTGAGTTGCCAATGGGTTATGTGATTGATCCTCTTGCGGCAGTCATGCTCGCTCTTGTAACTACAATCGCTTTCTTGGTAATGATTTATTCCCATGGTTATATGGCACATGATCCTGGGTATGTTCGTTTTTTTACTTATCTAGCCTTATTCAGCAGCTCAATGCTTGGTCTAATTGTTAGTCCAAATTTGCTTGAAATATATGTTTTTTGGGAATTGGTTGGTATGTGTTCATATTTATTAGTTGGCTTTTGGTATGACAGAGACGGTGCTGCACATGCAGCTCAAAAGGCTTTTATCGTAAATAGAGTGGGTGACTTTGGCTTATTGCTTGGAATTTTGGGTCTTTTTTGGGCGACAGGTAGCTTTGATTTTCATGGCATAGCTGATGGTTTATCAGTTGCAGTTGGTTCTGGGAATGTACCAATGTGGGCGGCTTTGACTCTTTGCATACTTGTCTTTATGGGGCCAATGGCTAAGTCTGCACAATTTCCATTGCATGTTTGGTTGCCCGATGCAATGGAAGGTCCAACTCCCATATCTGCTCTTATCCATGCAGCAACAATGGTTGCAGCAGGAGTTTTTTTAGTAGCAAGGCTTGATCCTTTGTTTAGCCAGTTCCCTTTCGTTGGATTATTTATCGCAATTATTGGAACTATCACTTGTTTCCTAGGAGCATCTATCGCTTTGACTCAAATGGACTTGAAAAAAGGGTTGGCTTACAGCACAGTTTCTCAACTTGGATACATGATGCTTGCGATGGGATGTGGTGCACCAGTTGCAGGAATGTTCCACCTTGTTACTCATGCTTGTTTTAAGGCCATGTTATTCCTTGGTTCAGGTTCAGTGATTCATGCCATGGAGGAGGTCGTTGGTCATGAACCAATTCTTGCTCAAGACATGCGATTGATGGGAGGTCTACGTAAAAAAATGCCTATTACAGCAATAACTTTTTTCATTGGCTGCATTGCTATTAGTGGCATACCTCCTCTCGCAGGTTTTTGGAGTAAAGATGAAATTCTAGGTCAAGCTTTTAACAGTTTTCCAATTCTTTGGTTTATTGGTTTTTTAACGGCAGGAATGACAGCTTTCTACATGTTTAGGCTTTATTTTCTAACTTTTGAGGGCGACTTTCGCGGCGAAAATAAAGAGATGCAGCTTTCTTTGCTTTCTTTAGCAGGCAAAGACAAAGATGAAGATCATGAAGATCATGAAATTGGCAAAATACATGAATCTGCGTGGCCCATGACATTTCCCTTGGCAGTTTTGGCAATTCCTTCTGTCTTGATTGGATTTATAGGTGTTCCTTGGAACAGCATTTTTGCAAACTTGTTAGATCCCGTTGAGGCTATTGAAGCTGCAGAAAAGTTTAGTTGGGGAGAATTTCTTCCACTTGCAACTGCCTCAGTAGCAATCTCATCCGCAGGGATATTATTGGCTGTCTTGACTTATTATTTAAAAAGATTTGATCTTGGTGTTTCTCTATCCAAGAAGTACCCTCAAATCAATTCATTTCTTCAGAACAAATGGTATTTAGATGATATAAATGAGAAGATTTTTGTAAAAGGTAGTAGAAAACTCGCAAGAGAAGTACTAGAAGTCGACGCAAAAGTAGTTGATGGAGTTGTCAATCTGACTGGATTATTGACTCTTGGTAGTGGAGAAGGGCTTAAATATTTTGAGACAGGAAGAGCTCAGTTTTATGCATTGATTGTTTTTGGAGGAGTAATTGCTCTGGTTGCACTTTTTGGAGTTGTTGGTGCATGATTTTTACATAATTTTTTTAGGTGTGTGTTTCATCCCCTATTTAGAGGGTGCCAATAATCTCATAATTTCTAAACTCAAAAAGTGTAATTAATTTCGAGTCTTGGAATTTGCTCTCAATACAAGTTTGAATCTAGGGACAATGCTAATTCCTGAGCCAATTCAAGCCGATTTTCCTTGGTTAAGTTTATCCATATTGTTTCCCATAGTTGGAGCATTGATTGTTCCTTTTATTCCAGATAAAGGTGAGGGAAAAGAAGTTCGATGGTATGCACTCATAATTTCTTTAATTACTTTTCTAATTACTGTCGCTGCTTACTTCAAAGGTTTTGATCCAAGTCTAGAAGGCTTGCAATTATATGAAAAAGTTAGTTGGCTTCCAGATCTTGGATTGACTTGGTCTGTTGGCGCAGATGGCTTATCAATGCCATTGATCTTGCTCACAAGCTTTATAACTTCTCTTGCCGTTTTAGCGGCATGGCCAGTTAGCTATAAACCAAAATTATTTTTCTTTTTAATTCTCGCCATGGATGGCGGCCAGATAGCTGTCTTTGCAGTTCAAGATATGTTGCTTTTCTTCCTGGCTTGGGAATTGGAATTGTTCCCCGTTTATTTATTCCTTGCAATCTGGGGCGGAAAGAAGAGGCAATATGCGGCGACCAAATTTATTATTTATACAGCAGGAAGCTCGTTATTTATTCTCCTTGCTGGTCTTGCGATGGGTTTCTTTCAAGGAGGAGGGGTACCAGATTTCGGTTATACCCATTTAGCTCAGCAAAATTTTGGGAGGGGGTTTCAACTGCTTTGTTATTCAGGTTTGTTAATAGCATTTGGGGTCAAACTTCCTATTGTTCCCCTTCATACTTGGTTGCCTGATGCACATGGAGAGGCTACTGCTCCAGTACATATGCTCTTGGCAGGAATCTTGTTAAAGATGGGAGGATATGCTCTCCTTAGGTTTAATGCACAATTATTGCCAGATGCTCATGCTCAATTTGCTCCATTGTTAATTGTATTGGGAGTGGTAAATATTATTTATGCAGCTTTAACCTCTTTTGCTCAAAGAAATTTAAAAAGGAAAATTGCTTACAGCTCAATAAGTCATATGGGTTTTGTTTTAATAGGTATTGGAAGCTTTAGCTCTTTAGGTACTAGTGGTGCAATGTTGCAAATGGTAAGCCACGGTTTAATAGGAGCAAGCTTGTTTTTCCTTGTTGGTGCAACTTACGACAGAACTCACACCCTTCAATTAGATGAGATGGGTGGTATTGGTCAAAATATGAGGATTATGTTTGCTTTATGGACTGCATGCGCTTTCGCTTCTCTTGCTTTGCCTGGGATGAGTGGATTTATCTCGGAATTAATGGTTTTTGTTGGGTTTGTAACTGATGAAGTTTATACTCTTCCATTTAGGATTGTTGTTGCTTCATTAGCGGCAATAGGAGTTATTTTGACACCTATATATTTGTTATCGATGCTCAGAGAAATCTTCTTCGGCAAAGAGAATGCAAAGTTAATATCTAAAGCAAAGTTAGTAGATGCTGAACCTAGAGAAATCTATATTATTGCTTGTTTATTAGTTCCCATTATTGGAATTGGTTTGTATCCAAAAATTATGACTGATACTTATATTTCATCAATTGATGGATTGGTTAAGAGAGATTTGTTAGCCGTTGAGAGAATTAGAAGTGATCGGGCAACAATTATGAGCAATACAAGCTTATCAATTGGGACTCTTGAGGCTCCTCTTTTAGATTGAAAATTATTTCATCTGGCATTACATCCAATATAGAGATAACTTGCATTTAGATTAATAGTGCTCATTGCCAGTTGATTTTTTAACTCAATCTGCAGATTCTGGCGCTAGACTTGCTATTCGCTTATTGCAAGATGCTGCTCAAAGAGGAGATATTGATCCTTGGGATGTGGATGTTATTCCAGTTGTAGATGGTTTTTTGGACCAACTTAAACAGCGTATTGAAATTCCAAAAAAGATTTCACAGCATTTCAGCCAAAATGGTGGAAGTTATGAAGTTGATTTAGCTCAAAGTAGTGAGGCCTTTTTAGCAGCCTCTGTCTTGGTTGGTTTAAAGGCGGAGGTACTTGAGGCTGAAATGTTCTCTGTTGATATGGAAAATGAAGATGATTCAGAATTGGATTTTGGTGAACAGGGTTGGCTAGATGAAAGTTTTCAATTACCTCTTCGACCAGAGAGACATCTTTTCAGAAGGCCCGTTGCCCCTCCTCCATTTAGAAGGCCAGTTACTCTTGGAGAATTAATAAATCAGCTTGAGACAATTGCAGAATCTTTGAAAAATGATGATTTGAATAATCGTAGAAAGTTACGACAAAAAAAATTAAGTAATAGGGAGGTTATTGCTCAAGTTTCATCTCTTGCTCATCGAGAAAAATTACCTGAAACCACTGCTGCGCTTGCGATTTTTATAAATAAGTGGGAAAAAGCTTTGCACTGGGTTGATTTTGAATTATTAGTTAAGAGTTGGAAAGAAAATTCTGCCTCAAATGATTTAGATACCGATAGAGTAGGAGTCTTTTGGGCTTTATTATTTTTATGCTCTCAGGGCAAGGTGGAGATTGATCAAAAAGGTTCTTTGTTCTCTCCCATAAGTCTAAAGAGGCTTTTGCAACCAGGAATGGTTGCGCAACTTCCTCTCGCTTCTTTAGACGTGACAGATGTCTCGCCGGCTGCTGCTTAGCTCTTTGTGGAGGCAGCATTCTATGTTGGCCTTGTTGAGATTAGGTTAAACCGCCTATGAAGGCGATGATCCTAGCTGCTGGGAAAGGAACCCGAGTTCAGCCGATCACGCATGTGATTCCAAAGCCAATGATTCCTATCCTTCAGAAACCTGTAATGGAGTTTCTGTTGGAACTCCTTAAGGAGCATGGTTTTACTGAGGTTATGGTCAATGTTTCCCATTTAGCAGAAGAAATAGAAAATTATTTTCGAGATGGACAAAGATTTGGAGTTGAAATTGCATACAGCTTTGAAGGTCGTATTGAAGACGGAGAATTAATTGGGGATGCACTTGGATCAGCGGGCGGTCTGAAAAAAATTCAAGATTTTCAAAAGTTTTTTGATGATACTTTTGTCGTCCTCTGTGGAGATGCACTCATTGATTTGGATTTATCTGAAGCAGTAAAACGACATAAAGAAAAAGGTGCTTTGGCTAGTTTGATTACTAAACGTGTCTCAAAAGATCAAGTAAGTAGTTATGGCGTTGTTGTAACTGATGAAGAAGATCGAGTTAAAGCTTTTCAAGAAAAACCTTCTATAGATAATGCGCTAGGCGATACGATTAATACTGGAATTTATTTATTTGAGCCAGAGATTTTTAATTATATTCCATCTGGAAAACCCTTTGATATTGGCTCAGATTTGTTTCCAAAACTGGTAGAGGAAGGAGCACCTTTCTATGCCTTACCGATGGATTTTGAGTGGGTTGATATTGGTAAAGTACCAGATTATTGGAGAGCAATCAGGAATGTACTTAAAGGTGATGTTAGACAGGTTGAAATTCCAGGAAAGCAAGTAAGACCAGGAATCTATACTGGTTTAAATGTTGCAGCTAATTGGGATAAAATAAATGTGAAAGGACCTATATATGTTGGTGGAATGACAAGGATTGAAGATGGTGTAACTATCGTTGGTCCTTCTATGATTGGTCCAAGTTGTTGTATTTGTGAAGGCGCAACAATTGATAATTCAATAATCTTTGATTATTCATTAATTGGGCCAGGAGTTCAACTTGTGGAGAAGTTAGTCTTTGGTAGATATTGTGTTGGTAAAGAAGGAGATCACTTTGATTTACAAGAAGCTGCTTTAGATTGGTTGATAACTGATGCTAGAAGACAGGACTTAGGCGAACCATCACCTCAACAAAAAGCAATGGCTGAATTATTAGGTACTGATCTGATTGGTTCTTCTAATTAATATTTGCTCTATCTAAAATTATCGGTATTTGTTGTTCTGCTTTAACGGCCATAAGGTGAACTCCTTGAGCAATCCCTAGAAAACTTTTTACTTGGTCAGCAGCAATTGATATGCCTTCATCAATAGGGTTTGATGAACTTTCAAGTCTGGAAATAATTGATTCGGGTATGCATGCACCTGGTACTACACGATTGATGAATTGTGCATTTTTGGCAGATTTGAGCAGAAAAACTCCAGCCAAAACAGGAATTTTCATAGGCTCTGTTATTTCCCTGCAAAATCGTTCAAGTACTTTAGGGTCCATAACCATTTGAGTTTGAAGGAAATTTGCACCCGCGGTTTTTTTGAGTTCTATTCTCCTTCTTAAACCATCAAATCCTCTACAATTTGGATCAGCTGCAGCTCCAGCAAATAAATTAGTTGGGCCATCAGGTAATAAATCAGACACGGGATCTATTCCTTTGTTAAGTGATGTGACTTGCTTAATAAGCTCTATTGAGTTGAAGTCTTGAACTGATTTGGCTTGAGATTGGTCTCCTACTCGTACGGGATCGCCAGTTAAACAGAGGATATTTGTTATCCCTAAAGCATGTGCTCCTAGTAATTCAGCTTGTAATGCTATTCGATTTCTATCCCTACATGATAATTGTAAGACTGGTTCAAGATTTGCCTCTAAAAGCAGCTTGCATAAGGCTAGGCTACTCATTCTCATTATTGCCCTGCTGCCATCTGTAACATTAAAACCATGTACAAGGTCTTTTAATTTGATGGCTTTTGAAATAGCTGAAGCTGTATTACCACCTCTAGGAGGCATGATTTCAGCAGTAATAGCTGACAAGCCAGATTCAAGACGTTTTTGAAGTTTAGATTTCACATGTATTTTTTACTAGATAATTACTATCGGTGATTAAAGGCCCTAATCTAAGTAGTATTAATTAATGAGTTGTGAGTGAGGGGAATGTTTACAGGAGAGATCGCTAATTCGTCCCACATGGGACTCTCAGCTAGGGAAATGGAGATCATTGGATTAGTTGCAGATGGCCTGACTAATCAAGAGATTGCTGAAAAACTGACAATTAGCAAAAGGACTGTAGACAACCATGTCAGCAATATGTTTACTAAAACAGGTTCGAAAAACAGAGTGGCTTTGTTGAACTGGGCAATGGATCATGGAAAAATCTGCCGAGATGGGTTCAATTGTTGTTCATTGCCCGATGAAACAGATTCTTAATAGAACTAATTGTTCTCGCCCTCAGTAAGATCTGATAAGGGCATTAGAGAAAATTCAATTGATGAAAACTCAAATAATTTTGCATATGCGATGCAAGCTTCCTTGTCAGAACAAGTGAATCGAAGGATACCTTCTGTGTCATAAAGACCAAACAAGTTATACCTCTTGCAAAGAATGCATAAATCGCTGGAAATCATCTAACGATTATTAAGACAATCTAAAGGATAGGCTGCCTTTTTGTTTAGAAGCTTTTGATTTTTATCCTATCTTTTACTGACAATTCAGAAATTGGTGCTTTTGCAAGAGAAGCATTGCTCAATGATTTGATCCCAGTTATCTCTTTCCCACACCATGATGGGACTTGAATTTCTTCTGATTCAGAATTCAACTCAATTTCAGCAATTTTTAAACACGAATTTGACTCTTCAAAAACATCAACTACCCAATTTTTTTTATTTATTTTTAGCTGATATCGAATTTTAGTAATTTTATATTTTGACAATTGTATTAATTCAATAGCATCTTTTCTAGGAATTGAATATTCAAACTCGTAGTTTATTAGTCCATTTAAAGAGGACTTTAATGTTATGTATCCTTTATTATTATCGATTATCCTTACTCGAGTAGCCCATTCATCTACACTTGAATTTAAGTAGGCTTGACTAAAACTCTCACTTCGTATTACCTGATCTTTCCAATCTTCATTTTCAACTAAGAATCTTCTTTCAATTTCTATACCCATAACTTATTGTTTATTAGGATCGTTAAGGCTACTTGCCCAATGAAGCTTTTGAGTAATTGTCTTATAATAAGAATGATTTTCATCTAAAATTATTATTGATGTTGAGTGATTAGATTTCTTTATTAAGCATGTGTCTTCAGCTTCAATTAGACATCCACTAGATCCATCTAACCATAACTTTATTTTTTGTTTCATACCTCTTATAGGTTTAATTACTAATTGAGATTCAGGAGGGACAACTATTGGCCTACTGGCTAAGCTCATTGGGCAAATAGCGCTTACTATAATTGCATCCAAGGAAGGATGAATAATGGGTCCTCCAGCGGCCATAGAGTAAGCAGTGGACCCTGTTGGAGTAGAGAAGATAAGTCCATCTCCCTTGTATCTATCTACAGCTTCACCATCTATTTCAAGGGCGAGGCTGCAAGTAGGTGCAATCTCATCTGTACAAGATCTTAAATAAAAATCATTTAACGCAAAAAATGATTTTTTAATTGTGGTTTCATTATTGTTCTTTTCTCTAAAAACAGTTGCTTCAAGCATCATTCTTTTTTGGATATTAAATCTATTATTTGAAACTCTTTCCCAAAAAGTTTCTTGCTTTAAGATCTGACGATCATGGGTCAAAAAGCCTAGATTCCCTCCAACATTAAAACTTAAAATAGGTATGTTTTTCGGGGATAAATATCTTGCGGCTCTTAAAACCGTTCCATCACCTCCTAGAACAATAGTGATTTCTGGTAAAACCTCAGATTTTAAAAATAATTGATTAATGTTATTTGTTTCATTACTTATTTCGGAAAATAAAACTTTTTTCCCATAACCTTCAATTATTTTTTTACAATTTAAGGTTTCTTTGTATGCAGTATCACTATCTGATCTATATAAGATCCAGATCAGATTTGTTGTCATTAAAAATATCTACCATTTGAGTAGATTAAAACTTTCCATATCAATAGTAACTCTATTTCTATACAAGGAAAGTAGTATTGCTAGTCCAACTGCCGCCTCGGCTGCGGCTACGGTAATAACAAAAATTGAAAATACTTGCCCTCTAATTACTGATCCATCTACATAGGATGAAAAACTCATAAGATTTATATTTACTGCGTTTAACATTAATTCTATGCTCATTAAAACACGAACCGCATTTCGACTATTTATTAATCCCCACACACCTGTGCAGAAAAGGAATGCAGCAACTATGAGATAAGCCTGAAGAGGGACTGGTCCAATTGAATTTTCTAACATATTTAGTATATAAATGTTATGTATACAATTGATTTCATTTTATACTATTTTCGGAAAGAAGAGGAACTTTCCTATCACTTAAGGACTTTTGATTCTTTAAATCATTTATATCAGCTGTTGGAATTGATACATCTCTTCTTGCTAATACGATTGCTCCAATCATAGCCATTAATAATAGAATCGAAGCAAGTTCAAAAGGTAATAAATAATCTGTGAATAGATGTTCACCTATTCTCTCAGTTGCTTCTTCACCAATAGAGGTTGGTCCTGGTAAGTTCCATTTGGTGGTAATGCTAACCCGCAATAATAGGATTAATAATCCACCACAAACCCCACCAGATATCAATTTTCTAGTTCTAAGACCTTTAATTGGTTTTAACTTTTCTTTATTATTAACTAACATAATTGCAAATAATATCAAAACATTTACAGCTCCTACATATACAAGAATTTGAGCTGCAGCGACAAAACTAGCATTTAGCAAAAGATATAAACCTGCTACAGCCATAAATACTCCGCCTAATAAAAATGCTGAGTAAACAATATTTTCTAATAAAACAACTGCCAAACTTCCAGAAACTATGACGGCACTAAGAATTAAAAAGCAAATTAATTCTGTTGAATAAGCGATATTCATTTGTTAGTAGAATTTAATTTATTTGGAACCATATCCGACGAATTATTATTACCTTCTTCTTCTGATTTCTCTGCTTGCAGTTCTTTTATAATCTGACTTGGAAGCTTACCTGCTCTTTGTTGGTTCGCGGGTAATTCATGAGGGTCCATTATGCCCTTTGGCAAATAGGGTAATTCTCTGAGAGGACGAACTGATGGATCTGAAGTTACGCTTGTTGGTAGTCTTCCAAGAGCAACATTATCGTAGTTAAGGCTATGTCTATCAAATGCAGACAGTTCATATTCTTCTGTCATTGATAAGCAATTTGTAGGGCAATATTCAACGCAATTTCCACAAAAAATACATGCACCAAAGTCAATAGAATAATTTCTCAATTCTTTTTTCTTGGTTTCTTTATTCATTACCCAATCAACGACTGGCAGATTGATTGGGCATACCCTTACGCAAACCTCGCATGCAATGCACTTATCAAATTCATAATGAATCCTCCCTCTATAACGCTCAGAGGGGATTAGCTTTTCGTAAGGATATTGAACCGTTACAGGCCTTCGACGCATGTGGTCGAACGTAACTCCTAGTCCATCAACTAAATATTTTGCTGCACTAACGGCTTCTTTAGTGTAGTCGGCAACTTTTTCAAGGAAACCAAGCATATTAAATTTGATGCCGGCGGTCTATATCTACAGTAATCATTATACAGTTTTTTTCAATTAAATGTAGGTACTTTTACTTAAAAAACTAGCTAGTGTGTTGCTTTTCTATTATCCGCCAAATGTCATCGGAAATGCCAATTTAAGTGAAGCAGTTACAAGTAAATTGACCAAAGAAATAGGTAAAAGAAACTTCCAGCCTAAATCAAGTAGTTGATCAATCCGAACTCTTGGAGTAGTCCATCTCAATAAGATTGCTAGAAAAACCAGTAAATAAGCCTTAAGGATTGTCATTACAATTCCAAGAGACGCAGCAATAATTTGAACTAATGGATTATCAATTGAAAGACCTATCAATGATGAAAACCAATCAATTGAGATTGGAAAACCCCATCCTCCCAAGTACAGAACAGAAACAAGTAAAGCAGATAAAACAAGATTGATGTATCCAGCTAAGTAAAACAGAGCAAATTTCATGCCTGAATACTCAGTTTGATAACCAGCTACAAGCTCTTCTTCTGCCTCTGGTAAATCAAAAGGTAGTCTCTCGCATTCAGCTAATGCACAGATCCAAAAAATAATAAAACCTACAGGTTGTCGCCATATATTCCAGCTAAGTAAGCCGGCAGTATTTTGTTGCTCAACTATGTCAACAGTGCTCAATGAATTGCTCATCATAACTATGGCCAAAACTGCTAGCGCTAATGGAATTTCATAACTAATTGATTGAGCGGCAGCTCTCAGTCCACCTAGTAAAGAATATTTATTATTGGAAGAGTAGCCACTCATCAGTAAACCAATTGGTTGAATGCTACTTAGGGCAATCCACAAAAATATTCCTATACCTACATTACTAATTAACAGATTTTGACCAAAGGGAACAATTAGCCAAGATAGAATAACTGGCACTAAAACTAATATTGGACCAACTGTAAAAAGAACACTGTCAGCCCTTGCTGGAATAATGTCTTCTTTTACTAAGAGTTTCAAACCGTCTGCCATTGGCTGAAGAATACCAAGTGCACCTGCATATTCAGGCCCAATTCTTTGTTGAGCTGCTGCAGAAATTTTTCGTTCAAGCCAAACTGTTACTAATACACCAATGACAGCTGATACCAATACTAAAAGCATTGGAAGAGGGATCCATAAAAGGTGTGCTAATTCATGAGATAAACCAAGGTTTTGAACACCTTGGGTAAAACTCATTTCAAGGTCTATACCTGAATTCACTTCTTACATATGTTCTATTAACAAGGTTAGTGTAATTTTGAATTAATTTTAAATTCGAAAAAAATAAATTTCAAATTATCTGCTTTCAAGAGGCTTCCAATTTCTCATTTTTGCTCCTTCATAAATTTGTGATGGTCTGAAAATTCTATTTGCTCCAAGTTGTTCTCTCCAGTGAGCCAACCAACCAGCAACTCTGGAAATAGCAAAAACTGGTGTAAATAAATCTCGAGGAATACCAAGCTTTCGATAAACAAGTCCAGAATAAAAGTCAACATTTGGGAATATACCTTTTGGCCCCAGCTTGGAAATAGCCTCTTCTTCAAGTGCTTTGGCTACTTCATACATTTCATCTTTACCAAATTCCGAGAAAAGTTCCTCTGCGAAGGCTTGTAAAATTGTTGCTCTAGGGTCTTTGACACGATACTCCCTGTGTCCAAAGCCCATGATTTTCCTTTTTTTTGCAATTGCATCATTGAGAAATGAAGAGGCTTCATCAGGTCTTCCAATTTCTTCTAGCATTGCTATCACATCTTCATTGGCCCCTCCATGAAGAGGACCGGCTAATGTCCCAACGGCAGAAGCGACGACGGCATAAGGATCAGTCAATGTGCTTGCAGTTACTCTTGCGCTAAACGTACTTGCATTGAGACTGTGCTCGGCATGAAGAATTAAACATCTGTCGAAAACTCTTGCTGCAAGAGGATTTGGCTCCCTCTCGGTGAGCATATAAAGGAAATTGGAAGAGTAAGGTAAATCATCTTGAGGTTGAATTGGATCGTCTCCTTTTCTTATTTGCTCGAAAGCAGCAACCATAGTTGGAATTTTTGCAATCAACCTCACTACTGCGTCGTAGATATATTTTGGATCATCAATTGCTCTTCGAGAATAAAAGAGGCCCAAAGATGCAGCACTTGCTTGAAGAGCATCCATAGGATGCCCAGACTCTGGAAAACACTTGAGCATATCTCTAATTCTAAAGCTCACTCGTCTATGCATTTGAACGTCCTTTTCAAATTTCTCAAGCTCATTTTCAGTGGGAAGTTCTCCCCAGATCAAGAGAAATGCAGTTTCTAAAAAACTACTTTTTTGGGCTAGCTCAGATATTGGATAACCTCTGTAGCTAAGCCTTCCTTCTGTTCCATTTATTTCGCATATCCCTGAGTTGGTTACTGGAACCCCTTCCAAGCCTGGCTTTAGAACCAAATTAGTTGTCTTTTTTTCGTTATCTATGGCTTTAGCTCCTGCAAAACAATTTTCTGTTCAATTGAAAAATTTTCAACTTGAACTTTATTTTATAGAATTAAACTATATTTTTAATATAGCACTTTAAACTTTTTATCAACTTGTTTTTAAGTTGATTTTAACTTTAATGAAGTCTGGATAATTAATTGTAGGGACTGCAATGGCTATATCAATATCCTGAGGAGGATTTAGTGTGTTTCCTAACATAGTTTTCAATAAGATATATGGATAGAAACTATTTAAAATTGCTTTAGTTTTTTCTTTCCCTAAATGAATTCTCAGGACATCATCAAAATCATTAAATTCATCTTTATTCTGTTCATTATCTGAATAATTTTTTAGGTAGTTTGTATTATCAAAATTTGATATAGAAGATAAGTTTTGACTCCAAATGTAAGTCTTTTCATCTTCTTCGACAATTGCCTCAATGTTATCTTTTAGCTCATATGTATTATTTTCATTTGTACTTATTTTTGACCAAATCTCTAGCTTTCTGCTTTTAAAATCTAGATTTGAATTCAAAAAATTCTCTTTTTTTAGAATATCATCTATCTCTGTCTTTTTCGTATCAGATTTCCTAGTTAAAATCAACCAGTCTTTATCATTTATCCAAATCAAATTTCCTTGAGAGTTTTCAAGAATTATTTTTAAGAGCTCAGAATAATCTGAGGTTGTTGATTCTTTGATAATAGAGGCTATTAGCTTTTGATATGGATGGACAGAATCTTTCTGGAAATACTGCTTGGGATTGTCAACTAATATATAATTCTCAGGCAATTCAGATTCTTTTTTTATATCAATTATATTATAATTAATATCTTTAACTGGCATTTTAGTTTTGATAT
>OBPD01000020.1_pt1 | contig 19789 bp, 20 predicted proteins | sample 1494311 | NCBI WGS metagenome assembly OBPD01 (sample SAMEA3275629, study PRJEB22092) | marine metagenome | biome: Marine; feature: Surfacel waters; material: Sea Water | collected 2014-06-20T10:00:00+00 | depth 75 m | reverse complement strand
AGAGCAACTCCAGTGTTTTCAATGTGATCTTCGAGTTCGATCTCCTTAGCAATGGTTACACCATCATTAATTATTTGAGGTGCGCCAAATTTTTTCTCTAGGACAACATTACGACCTTTGGGTCCTAAAGTTACCGCGACTGATTCAGCCAAAATGTCAATACCTCGCTCGAGTGCTCGGCGGGCTTGCTCGTTGTAAATGATGCGCTTAGCCATAAGAGGCGATTTCCTTTGATTTCGAAAAGTTTTTTGGGTTTGGACTGCAGCTAAAAAGCTGAGTGTTAATTGACGACAGCTAGGATGTCTTTCTCTGATAAAAGAACATATTCATCACTGCCAAGTTTGATATCAGTGCCTGCGTACTTACTGTAGAGAACTTTGTCTCCAACACTAATTTCAGGAGATTGACGAGAACCGTCTTCGTTACGTTTACCAGGTCCAACCTGAGCAACTTCACCGACTTGGGGTTTCTCTTTAGCTGTGTCGGGAAGCAATATGCCTCCCGCTGTCTTCTCTTCTGACTCAGAAACTTTTACAAATACACGATCTCCAAGTGGCTTTACAGTGGAGACGCTGAGGGATACAGCTGCCATAAATTAATGCAGGAGCAAAAAAAACAAAAAAGCGCTAAGCGCAACTCGATAAAGAGTATTACTCATTACCAACCGTATCAATTTATGCCTGTAAGTACGCTCTAGACCACATTTATTCTGTGCGGTTGACCGAACACTAAAAAAAAATGCCTGTGGAGTGGTAGTCTTAGCCGCTGATAGAGAGTATGCACATCAGAGCATGCTCACAAAGTTACTAGTTATCTTATGGCCACTTCTGCTACTTCTACAGTTGGAACTAAGGGAATTGTTCGTCAAGTAATTGGACCTGTTTTAGATGTCGAATTTCCTGCTGGCAAGCTCCCAAAAATCCTCAATGCTTTAAGAATTGAGGCTAAGAACCCTGCGGGGCAAGATGTTGCACTGACAGCTGAAGTTCAACAATTATTAGGTGACCATCGAGTTAGAGCCGTTGCAATGAGCGGAACTGATGGATTAGTTAGAGGAATGGAAGCAGCAGACACGGGCGCTCCTATTTCGGTTCCTGTCGGAGAAGCAACACTTGGAAGAATTTTCAACGTCCTTGGAGAGCCAGTAGATGAGCAGGGTGATCTTAAAAACGTAACCACCTCTCCAATACACCGATCAGCCCCAAGCCTTACAGATTTAGAAACAAAACCAAAAGTATTTGAGACTGGTATCAAAGTTATCGATTTGCTGGCTCCATACCGTCAGGGTGGAAAAGTTGGATTATTTGGTGGGGCTGGAGTAGGTAAAACAGTTCTAATTCAAGAGCTCATAAACAATATTGCCAAAGAGCATGGTGGCGTATCAGTTTTTGGTGGGGTGGGAGAAAGAACTAGAGAAGGTAACGATTTATATGAAGAATTTAAAGAGTCTGGTGTGATTAATTCTGAAGATCTAACCAAGTCAAAAGTAGCTTTGTGCTTTGGTCAAATGAATGAGCCCCCAGGCGCAAGAATGAGGGTGGGCCTATCTGCCTTGACTATGGCTGAGCATTTCCGTGATGTAAATAAGCAAGATGTTCTTCTGTTCATCGATAATATCTTCAGATTTGTTCAGGCTGGATCAGAAGTGTCTGCTTTGCTAGGACGTATGCCATCTGCAGTTGGATATCAGCCAACCTTAGGAACTGACGTAGGAGAGCTTCAAGAAAGGATTACCTCTACCCTTGAAGGATCTATTACCTCAATTCAGGCTGTTTATGTACCTGCTGACGACTTAACGGACCCTGCACCTGCTACTACTTTTGCTCACTTAGACGCAACTACAGTTTTAGCAAGAGCTCTTGCAGCCAAGGGAATTTATCCTGCTGTTGATCCACTTGACTCAACCAGCACAATGTTACAGCCGTCTGTTGTAGGAGATGAGCATTACCGCACGGCCAGAGCTGTTCAATCAACACTTCAGAGATATAAGGAATTGCAGGATATTATTGCGATTTTGGGATTGGACGAACTATCAGAAGAGGATAGGAAGACAGTTGATCGTGCCCGCAAAATTGAGAAATTCTTATCTCAACCATTCTTTGTTGCTGAAATATTTACAGGTATGTCAGGTAAATACGTCAAATTAGAAGATACGATTAAAGGTTTCAATATGATTCTTTCAGGTGAACTTGACCAACTCCCTGAGCAAGCTTTCTATCTTGTTGGAAGCATTGATGAAGTGAAAGCTAAAGCAGAAAAAATAGCATCTGAAGCAAAAGCTTAAATTAATTTGTTTTGTTTAATTACCTCAACTCAACGTTTTTTTAAATTCCTCAAGAAATGACTCTTACTCTACGAGTTCTTGCTCCTGATCAGAGCGTATTTGACGATACTGCTGATGAAATAATACTTCCGAGCACTACAGGGCTTTTGGGGGTATTACCTGGTCACATTTCAATGGTTACTGCTATTGATTTTGGTGTATTGAGGGTTTTAAAAAATGGTAATTGGGACTCAATAGCCCTAACTGGAGGTTTTGCAGAAGTTGAATCTAACGAAGTTACCGTTTTAGTAAATAAAGCTGAAATGGGGAAAAATATTGACTCTGGCAAAGCTGAAGCTGAATTAGAACAAGCTAAAAATCAACTAAGCCAAAACAAGGATCAGGGGAATTCTCCTGAAAAAATCAAAGCACAAGAAACATTGAACAAAGCAAAAGCTTGGTTTCAAGCATCAAAATCAGACTAAGATTTTTAAAAGAATTTTTCCCTTGAATAAAAATTTTTGTTCAAGGTTTTTTTATGCCGTACCACAGAAAGTTACATCAGGGAATTTAACTTTGGCTTGTTCTAAGGTCTTTCCTTTGCCTTCTTCTTGCCAATAATTAATTACCTCTGTCGCTTTGTTTAGTACTTCTACTCTTTCATTATCAGTAATCCAACTTTTTTCTTCTAATTGAGACTTTAATGTTTCCCATGCATCTTCCCTTGGCCAAAAGAAATAGGCTGTAAGTGGGCTAGGACCCCCTCCAACAATTTGATCAACGGCCAAAGCCACGTTATCTGGCAACCAAAGAATTTTCAGTAAAAATCTACCCTCGTCTGCCTTTGGTGTATGCCCAGAAGGTACACCATCTGCATCTATTGTTGCTGTTGCTAAAGCTGCAGCACCACCAAGTGCACTTGGTCGACCTGATTTAGTCTCACCCGAATTTACTTTCTCTTGATTTTCAGGTTTTGTGCTTGCCTCAGTACTTGTTACATCTTCTTGAACAGTACTTGCCTCTTCAGAAACCATCATTTCTAATTTTCAACTAACTAACAAAGTACTAACTTAACAGGAACTAGGACCTATTTGAATTACTAAGGGCGGAATCCAAAAGCTTTTCTACTATTCGATAATGATGGAATTATTAAAGAAGAAAAATATATGGTTAGATTCATTCAAAAAATCATTAAAAGAGTTTCAACTAACATTCCATATCTATCAAATCCTTAGCTGCTTTACAACTCAATACTTCTACAGAATCTTGTGTAACCAAAACATCATCCTCGATACGAATTCCAATACCTTTCCATCTTTTGTCTATCTCAGGCTGCCCTTTGGGAACCGCTAACCGATCACTTATATAAATACCAGGTTCAACCGTTAAAACCATCCCAGGTTCAAGATTCAAATGATAGTCACCAAGTCTATATGCACCTACATCATGGACATCAAGTCCTAACCAATGCCCTGTTCGATGCATGTACAAATGCGAGTAAGCTTGTTGTTCAATAATAGAATCAACATCGCCAACAAGTAAGCCAATATCGACTAACCCCCCAACGAGATGTTTTAAGGCAGTCATATGTACGTTCTCAGCATTATCACCTGGTCGAACACAATCAATTGCAGCTTTTTGAGAACTGAGAACAATTTCATATAAGGCTTTTTGCTCTCCAGAAAACCTTCCATTAACTGGAAAGGTTCTTGTTATGTCACCATTGTAATAGTCATCTAAAGAGCAACCTGCATCTATCAAAACAAGGTCCCCATTCTTTATGGGTGAATTGTTTTCCGTGTAATGAAGCACGCATGCATTATCACCTGATGCAACTATTGAGCCATAAGCAGGTCCTCGAGTCCCCTTCTCAAGAAAGTATTTTTCTATCTGCGCTTGTAAATCCCTCTCATTCATTCCTGGACGAGCAAATTCTCTAACTAATTCATGAGCCTCTGCAGAAATTTGTGATGCAATACGCATCCTTTCTATTTCAAAATCGTCCTTACGAAGTCTCATATCGTGAAGTATTGGACAAGGCGCAATCATGGATAATGGGGCCAAACCACTTCTTGGAAGTTTTTGTAAATGCTCCGACCAAGTTTTTAAAACCAAAGGCTCTATGTTCGGATGCTTCCCAATTCGAAAAGCAATTCCCTCTGCCCCCTCTAAATAATGAGCTAAAAGGCTTGGCAATTCATTCAAAGAGTGGGCTATATCAACATCAAAATTATCTAAAACTCCTTTTGTTCCCCATCTAAAGCCTGTCCAAACCTCTGCCGCAGACTCTTTAGGTAAGACGAATAATACGTATTGTTCTCCTTTGGGTTTATGAGGCAAAAATAAAGCCACTGCATTTGGCTCATCAAAACCAGTTAAATACCAAAAGTCGCTATTTTGTCTGAAAGGATATTCGCAATCTGCGTGATGAGTAACTAACTCTCCAGCTGGAACAATAGCCGCATACGAACCTAAACCTGACAAAAACGAGTCTCTACGGCGATGAAAAACACTTGAATCAGCCACAAAAATACTCCTATTTACACTTAAGGATGGCAAGAGATCTAACTTAGTGGAAAAATAAAAGCAAAAGATCCTTACTCTTTAAAAAATCTTTAGAGGATGAGCCAAGACATTCTGCTTTTAACTGCTCTCGTTGCGGTTATTTTAATGGGTTCTGCAATGTGCTCAGGGATTGAAGCAGCATTATTAGCAGTAAACCCATTACGCGTACATGAGCTCGCAAGGAGAAAGCCCAAAGTACTTGGAGCTATAAGATTAGAAAAATTACGCCACAGAATTGGAAGGACTTTAACTGTAGTAACAATTGCAAATAACAGTTTCAATATTTTTGGAAGTTTGATGGTTGGAAGCTACGCAACTTACATATTTCAAGATCGAATAGGAAATGTAAAACCCATATTTTTTGTTGGCCTAACTATTCTTGTTTTACTTCTTGGAGAAATTGTTCCCAAAGCTCTCGGCACAAGACTTGCATTGCAAATCAGTTTAACAAGCGCTCCTGTCCTTGATTTCTTAAGCATAGTTATGCGTCCATTGCTAATAGTTCTTGAACGTCTACTACCAATTATCACTGCCAAGAGCGAGCTAACAACAGACGAAGAAGAAATAAGACAGATGGCCAGACTTGGATCTCAAATAGGTCAAATAGAAGCTGATGAGGCTGCAATGATATCCAAAGTTTTCCAGCTAAATGATCTTACTGCTAAAGATTTGATGACTCCACGAGTTGCCGCTCCAACACTTCCAGGAAGAGTTTCTTTGCAATCTGTTAAATCAAACTTATTAGAAAATAATGCAACATGGTGGGTAGTATTAGGTGAAGAAGTAGACAAGGTTGTTGGAGTTGCTAACCGTGAAAAGTTATTAGCCTCTTTACTTCAAGGAGACTCTCATTTAACTCCTTATGATCTAAGCGAGAATGTAGAGTTTGTACCCGAAATGATTCGAGTAGATAGACTACTTCTTGGTTTTAATGAAGACAAAAATGGAGTTAGAGTTGTGGTAGATGAGTTTGGTGGATTTGTTGGTTTAATAGGAGCAGAAGCTGTATTGGCAGTTTTAGCTGGTTGGTGGAGGAAGTCAAATAAATGATTTACCAAAGAGATATAGCTACAAAATGCAAGTTTTTACTTGGTCAATGGAAAGAGAACTTAAATCTCACTAATTACGAAAGAACAAAATTTGAAGACACTTTAAATCAACTTGATTTTCAAATAAATAAATTAGAGAAAAAAGAACTACAGATATCAGTGCATGGCAGAGTAGGAGTTGGCAAATCAAGCTTATTAAATGCATTAATTGAAAAGCAAATATTTCCAACTGATATAATTAACGGTAATACAAAAACCAGTAAATCTTACAAATGGGACGAAAGGTTTCAAGGATTAAATAAGGTTGAGCTAATCGACTCTCCTGGCATAGATGAAATAAATAATTCTAATAAAGAAGAAATAAATTTTAATACTGTCCTAGACACAGATTTAATTCTTTATGTAATTGATAGTGATATAACGAGAGTCGACATGAACTCCATTGAAGATCTATTAAGGCATAACAAACCAATACTAATAGTCTTAAATCGTTGTGATCAATGGAATAGAAAAGAAACAAAACTAATACTCTCAAGTGTTCATAGAAAATTATCATTTTGCAAACAAAAGGTTAAAATTGCTCTAGTATCTTCATCTCCAAGGAAAGCAAAAATAAAACCAGACGGAACTATTAGGAGTGAGAAAACAATCCCTAAAGTTGATATTCTCAAAAATGAACTTAAAGATATTATCGACCAAAGTGGTGATTTTTTTCTTTGTATAAATACTTTAAGAATTGCAGACCGACTCTACAACTTACTCAAAGAGAATCGACTACTGAAAAAGAAAAAAGAAGCACAAAATTTAATCGGCAGATATGCAACTTTAAAAGCCTCAGGGGTAGCACTTAATCCCTTCTTAATGATTGATCTTATTACCGGTCTAGCTTTTGATAGTTCTCTTATTATTCAACTAAGTAAATTATATGGGTTAGAAGTAGGTGGCCCCACCGCCAGGCAATTAGTAAAAAAGCTTAGTTTCCAAAATTCATTACTAGGGGGTGCGCAGATAGGAATACAAATTACTTTAAATATTCTCAAGCAAATAATGATATTTGCAGCACCTCTTACTGGAGGATTAAGCCTTGCGCCCACTGCTCCTATAGCCATTGCTCAAGCAGCTCTTGCTATTCATGCGACAAAACTTATAGGTCGTCTCGCAGCTTATAAATTTCTAATGGGGACAAGTAGGAATGATGGCAGGCCTCGATTAATGTTGAACTATCTTCTCAAAAACAACTCAGACTTTAGAATAATGATTGGTGACTTTAAATTTCTTACATCAAGTACGGAAAAAAATAAAAATTATTTGTTGCCATGAAATTCAAAAATAATTCAATAGCTTTATTTGGTACAAGTGCTGATCCACCTACTCTTGGTCACGAGGCCTTATTAAGTGAATTAACAAAAATCTTCCCAAAGGTTATAACTTGGGCAAGTGATAACCCTGATAAAAAGCATCAAATTCCACTTTTGAAAAGGACTCAGCTTTTAAGAATTCTGGTAAAAAAAATCTCGCATCCTAAATTAGAACTAGTTCAAGAATTGAGTAGCCCTAGGACAATTCATACTCTAAAAAAAGCTTTCCAACTATGGCCTGAAGCGAGTTTTAGTTTTGTAATTGGTAGTGATTTAGCTATGCAAGTTCCAAAGTGGCTTAATGCTAAGTCTATTCTCAGCAAGGTAAGAATAGCTATCGCGATGAGAGATGGATGGCCAATTAGCGATGTACAGTTAGCCAAGATTGAAAAGCTTGGCGGCAAAATTGAGATATTACCTTTTACAATACCTGAATCATCAAGTTCAAAATTTAGAGAGAGACCTCAAAAAATACTTGTTCCTAAGGAGCTTGTCCCATTACTGCTTGAAGAGAATCTATACGGTCTAGCAGATAACAGAAAATGAAATTAGCTCTGGCCCAACTAAATCCAGTTATTGGAGATCTCGATGGTAATTCCGAGAAAATATTTGAAGTATGCGAAGAGATCAAAGACAAGGATGTGGATCTAGTAATAACACCAGAGCTTTCTTTAATCGGCTACCCTCCAAAAGACTTATTATTTAATCCAAGACTTTTTGAAGAGGAAAAAGATGTCCTAAATAAATTAAGCAAAAGATTAAGTAATCTTAGTCAAAACTTATCTGTATTAATTGGTATTGCAGAACCAACTCCAGATATAGAAATTCCTAAACTCTACAATTCAGTTGTGCTTTTAGAAAAAGGTACCTGGAGAATCGTAGCCAGGAAGCAACTCCTACCTACTTACGATGTATTTGATGAAAAACGTTATTTTCGTTCCGCAGAGAATAGTAGTATTTTAAGTTTTAATTTTCAAAAAAAACTTTGGAAGATAGGAATCACTATTTGTGAAGATATATGGGTTGAGCAAAATCTACAAAATGAAAAGATCCTAGGGAAAGATCCTTTAAAATTCTTAGAAAACGAAAAATTAGATTTGCTTATCAATCTTTCAGCTTCTCCATTTATTGAATCGAAAAGTTTAATACGTCAACGCATAGCAGCCAAGGCAGCCATGCGTCTTTCATGCCCGGTGATCTATGTCAATCAAGTAGGAGGGAATGATGAATTGATCTTTGACGGATCTAGTTTTGCGCTTAATAAAGAAGGCGAGTTAAAACAAGAACTTCCTAGTTTTAAAGAGTCAGTTGGTCTTTGTGATATATCTTCCCTCAAGCAACAACCTTCGATATTAAGTAAATACCCAACATCACAAGAAGTCATTTTCAGGGCTCTAGTGCTTGGAGTTAAAGATTATGCAAGAAAATGTAATTTCCACAGTGCCGTTATTGGATTAAGTGGGGGTATTGACTCAGCCCTAGTAGCAACTATTGCAGTAGCAGCTTTAGGTATCTCTAAAGTTCATGCGATTTTAATGCCTTCTCCATGGAGTTCAGCAGGGTCCGTAAAAGATGCAACCACATTAGCTAATCGACTGGGAATAAATCATCAAAAGATTCCGATCTCAGATGTAATGAATAGTTTTAACGATGTTTTATCCAATTCAATATGGGGAATACCAACCGGTATCACAGCTGAGAATCTACAATCTCGCATTAGGGGAACAATATTGATGGCCATAGCAAATCAAAAAAAACATTTACTTCTATCAACAGGAAACAAGTCAGAACTTGCCGTAGGATATTGCACACTTTACGGAGACATGAATGGGGGCTTGTCTGTAATTGGAGATCTTTATAAGACAAGTGTATTTGATCTATGTGATTGGATAGATAGTGAATCGTCATCTAGTTGTAGAAATGATTTTTCTCTCCCTGAAAAAGGAGAAATTATAAGCTCTGAGATAAGAGACAAGCCTCCAAGCGCTGAATTACGGCCAGAACAATTAGATAGCGACTCTTTGCCTGAGTATTCCATTCTTGATCAAATACTAAAAGGATTAATTGAACAGCACTTACCAACTGAGGTGTTAATAGAAAAAGGATTTGATAAAAAAATTGTTCATAAAGTAGCCAACCTTTTAAAGAACGCTGAATTCAAACGTTATCAAGCACCTCCTTTATTGAAAATTAGTAATCAAGCATTTGGAAGTGGGTGGAAAAAACCTATAGCCTCAGGACAAATCCTTTAATTAACTTCTATTCGTCATTCAATTGCTTTAAACAATCAATTGGTCTTCGCAGAGACTTAACATTAATCGCATGACGTAAAGCTGTTATTAATCCTGCAGCCTCTATATAATTCTCAGCATATAAAATATTCTTATCTCTATTACCACTTAAGCTATCTAGCCTCATCTTTGTAGAGCTAACATTTAATACTCCTTGATTGGAAACTATTATCAAAGGAATAAATCTTTCGATACAAGACAAGACGGCTTCGCCACCTAATGCCCCCTGTGGCACAACAACAGCTCCTAAATCTCTATTACTTAACAAAGTGTTGACCTGGAACAAAGTATTTTCTTTAGCTTTCATTTCTGACTTATAAATTAGATCAGGTGCACGACTAAGACCAACTAAAACACTTTGCAGAAATGTATATCCTATTTCCTCTCCAGAGGTTCGAGGATCTAGATCATAATCAATTGGCAAGGGTGCTAAGCCAGGTGCGTGTGCACATGGAATCAATAAATGTTTTACAAGGAAATGACTTATTACAGCTTCGACCCCCGCAATAATATCTACGCCATGACCTTGTCGATAAAGCTTAGTTTCTAATTCATCACTTTCATCAGGAAAGCGAGTTACCACAGCAATTGCTGTTGCACCAGCTTGCTTAAGTTTTTCAGCAGCTCTTAAAAGAACATCTGGTTCTTCAATATTTCCCCAGCTTGAGCCACTCATACCTTTTTTTAGATTAATTTGTATGGCTTTTTCAGTAGTCATTACAGGGCCAATATCTAGCCCCAAACTTGCGACACAGCCATCGGCAACTTGTAAATGTCTTTTCTTTAAATCAGACTCTAATCCAGCATCTAATAGTAAACCTACTTTTTGTTGTCTTACTGGTTTTAAAAACACTTCTCCAGAGGCGAAAAGATTTAAACTATATCCTTCTACATATTGGATACAATTATCTGGCCAATATAAAGACCCACCATTCATAACATTAGGATGAGTTATTAAACATCCACTCGCAGAAGCTAAGAGTCTTGCCGCAGGGATTGCATCCCCTGCATATCCACCGACATTGCACCCTATGCCAGTAGGAATAATCAATAATGTTGGCAAAGGCTCAGCGTTAGTCATAAAGAAATCAATTCAATTCAGGATTAATACCTTTACCCTTATCTTGATTGATAATCAACACAACTTCGACCGATATTATCTGGATATTTTTTTCAGGATGATTAGTCACGGAAGTAATGGCCCACCTAAGTGGTTCACCATATTCCAATAGCTTAGATAAAATATAATTTTTCAAGTCAAATAAACTTAATTCAAAAGGCCAATCAAGGTCTAATTCTATAAATTCAAGATTCACTTTATTAATGACTTATACTTTGAAAATTCGTGAAGCCAGAGATAAGTAAGAAACTATGCTGAAGCTCCACCGACAACTTCTAAAATTTCTTGCGTAATTGCTGCTTGTCGAGCCTTGTTATAATCAATAGTAAGATTTTTAGCCAATTCCTTAGCATTATCACTAGCATTATTCATTGCAGTCATTCTACTCGCCAATTCTGAAGCAGCGGACTCCTGTAATGCACGTAATAATTGATTCTGTAAATAAAGAGGTAAAAGAGCATTCAAAAGCTGATCGGGACTTTGTTCAAACACAATATCCGATGGTAGTTTCGGCTCTTCATTAGAAGGAGCAGCATCTTTCTCAATAATTAATTGGCTATCTTTTGTAGTTAATCTAAAAATTTCGTCTTCTGAATCTGCTATTCCTTGAGGATCTAAAGGTAAAAGAGTTTGTATTGTTGGATTACAACTAACCAAACTTACAAACTTAGTAAAAATGACCTCTACTCTATCAGTACTTTCAGAGAGAAATTCTGCTAATACTTCACTAGTTATAGAGGCAGCATCCTCAGAAGTTGGAACTTGCTCTAATTCTTTAAAAGTAGCCCTAATATTGTAAAGACTAGATCTATTCTCGAAATATCCTATTGCTTTCTTACCAATTAGAACTAAATCGGGGCTATATCCTTGACCTTTTAATTCGGCATATCGCTTCTCTGTTCGTTTGATTATGTTCGCATTATATCCCCCACATAATCCTCTATCCCCAGTGACAGCTAAGAGAGTAATTGTCTTAACTTCACGCTTGTTTAAAAGAGGAGAGTCAGCTGCTTCGAACTGCATTCTTGATTGAATATTTTCTAAAACCCTTGCCAATCGATCAGCAAAAGGTCTACTCCTTAAGACCTGATCCTGTGCTCTGCGAACTTTCGCAGCAGCAACGAGTCTCATTGCTTCTGTGATTTTCCTAGTGTTTTTGACAGATACAATTCTGTCTCTTATGTCCTTTAGGTTAGCCATAGGTAATTGTCTCTCTTAGATAGCCTTTGTGTTTAAGCCGCAAGCATGGAGGACTTAACCTCGCTAATAGCGTCTTTAAGCATTGATTCAGATGCTTCACTTAATACTTTTTCGGAGAGAACATTTTTAAGGAAATCAGCCTTGTTTGTTTTTAAATAATCACGCAATTCACGAGCAAACTTAACCACTTCCTCCTCGGGAACCTCATCAATCAATCCTTTAACTCCTGCATAAACAATAGCTACTTGTTCAGCTAAATTTAGAGGATCAAATTGAGGCTGCTTGAGAAGTTCTCTTAGCCTTTTACCTCTACCTAATTGCTTTTGAGTAGCCTCATCAAGATCTGAAGCAAATTGAGAGAATGCCGCAAGTTCATCAAACTGCGCCAGTTCAAGTTTTAACGTACCGGCAATTTTCTTAATAGCTTTTGTTTGCGCAGCTCCTCCTACTCGACTAACTGATATACCAACGTTAATAGCAGGTCTTAATCCAGAGTTAAATAAGTCTGAGCTCAAGAAAATCTGACCATCAGTAATAGAAATAACGTTGGTTGGTATATAAGCAGAAACGTCACCAGCTTGCGTTTCGATAATAGGCAAGGAGGTCATTGATCCTGCACCCATAGCATCAGAAAGTTTTGCAGCCCTCTCAAGTAAGCGACTATGGCAATAAAAAACATCTCCTGGATATGCTTCACGACCTGGTGGACGACGTAAAAGCAACGACATCTGCCTGTAAGCCTGAGCTTGCTTGGTTAAGTCGTCATAAATAACAAGTGTCGCCTTGCCTTGATACATAAAGTGCTCAGCAATTGCTGCACCTGTATAAGGAGCTAGATATTGCAAAGCTGCAGCTTCAGAAGCTCCTGCATTAACGATAATCGTATAATCCAAAGCTCCTTTCTCTTTAAGGACTTCAACGACATTTGCTACTGATGCTTGTTTTTGTCCAATAGCCACGTAAACACAAACAACATCCTGACCTTTTTGATTGATGATTGTATCAATGGCTATTGCAGTTTTACCTGTTTGACGATCTCCAATAATCAACTCTCTTTGACCTCTTCCAATAGGGATCATCGCATCAATAGATGTGATGCCAGTTTGCATAGGCTCATGTACAGACTTTCTCTTAATAATTCCAGGAGCTATTGACTCAATTAATCTTGAGTCAGTTGTAGCCATTTCCCCTTTCCCATCAATTTGCAGTCCAAGAGGATTAACAACTCTTCCTAGCATTGCCTCACCCACTGGGACTGAAGCAATCTTTCCAGTCGCTTTAACTGTGCTTCCTTCTTGTACTCCTAAAGCTTCACCCATCAAAACAACACCAACATTGTCATCTTCAAGGTTTAAAGCAATCCCCTCAGTTCCATCTTCAAATTCAACCAGTTCACCTGCCATAACCTGTTCAAGGCCATAAACTCTCGCGATACCATCACCAATTTGTAAAACAGTACCTACATTGCTAACAGATACAGACTTGTCATAATCAGCAATCTGCTCTTTAAGGATTGAACTGATCTCGTCGGGACGAATAGAAACCATGGGATTAACTTAAATTGGAGAAGATGAGAGGAAGGGAGGAAGGGAGTCAGAAGAGTATCTAGCTGACCTTGGCCAAAGCGAGACCAAGTCGTCTGACTTGACCAGCGATGCTGGCATCAATGACCTTTGATCCAACATTGACCACAAAGCCACCTAATAATTCAGAGTCGACTTTGAGATCGATTTCCAAATTGTCTGTACCAGCTATAGATTGTACTTTCTTAAGTAGCTCAGATTGTTGATCTTCATTTAGAGCTGAAGCCGAAGTAATTGTTGCTAAAGCAATATTTCTTTGTTCTCTGTAGATTTCCAATAATCTTTGAAGAACGGAATTCAACAATCCAATTCTCTGGCGATCTGCCAAAAGCTTAAGGAGATTTAAGAAAGAAGGGGTAACTTGACTGGAAAAGAGCTTTTCTAAAGCCGCTTTCTTTTGATTGACCTCTAAAACTGGAGATGCCATTGCATCACTAAATTCAGGGCAAGAATTCCAAAGTTCCAAAATAGACTTAGCTTGAGTGACAACTTCGTCTACTTCATTACGACTTTCAGCAACTTGAAGGAAAGCTTCAGCATAAGGAGTCGTAATTGTATTTAGTAATGGCATCAGCTATCTCCAATATTTTTAATGGACTGTTTAAGAAAATTATCTTGAGTGCTTGAATCTAACTTTTTAGGAAGAATTGCTAATGCTTTTTCAATGGCAAGTTCAGCAGCCTCTTTCCTTAATTGAGAAGTAACTCTTGCGGCTTCAGCAGTTAAGTCAGATGCAGCACCTTGTTTAATTCTTGCCATTTCTTCAACAGTCCTTTTTTCGCTATCTAGACGAATTGCTTCTGCTCTAGCCTTGCAATCATTTCTGATTTTTTCAGCTTTTTGCTTAGCAGAAGCAAGTTCATCTTTTGCTTTTGAAAGAGAATTTTTTGCTTGAATCAAGCGCTCTTCTGCATCTTTCAAGTCTGTAAGTATGGTGGTTCTTCGCTTTTCAAGAATTTTTCCTAAAAAACCTGGCAAGAACTTATATAGACCAAAAATAACAACAGCCAAGTTGATAATATTGGTCTCAAAGAGATCTAAATTAAGGCCAAAGCCTTCGGAAGCGAAAGTAAAAAGAGTCATTTTTTTGCCAATAATCTTTCAACGATCAAATTACCGAGATTGTCAGCCTCGCTTTTAAGTTGATTAAGAGCATCATCTCTCTGTGAATCAATCTCACGTCTTGCTTTCTCTCTTGAAGCGTTTGCATCTGCATTAGCGAGAGCAAGAGCCTCTTTATAAAGATTGTCTGAATCTTCTTCTGCCTCAAGAATCACTTTTTGAGCAGCAAGACGAGCTTCTTTAAGCTGATCTTTTAATTCAGACTCTAATAATTCAACCTCGGCTATTTTCTTTTTTGCTTCTGAGCGACTTGTATTCACATAATCCTCTCTTTCTTCAACAACCCGTCCAACAGGCTTGAAGAAAAGAGCATTAAGTATGAAAGTAAGTAATACAACTTGAACCGCCATCAGCGGGAGAGTTGCATCGAAATCAAACAGACCTCCCTCAGAGGCACCAAACAAAAACAAAGTTGGCATTAGCTAGGGGTGCAAGAATTTAAGCGGGCCGCATTACGGCAATTGAAATTTGCTAAATGAGTTTTCCAAATTTGAGGCTGAAAGTTAACCAAATAAATTGATTTAATCAGACAGCCCATTTGAAATATTCAGCCAGCGAAAGGGTTTGCAAAAAGAAGAACCAATGCAACCACAAGTCCATAAATGGTGAGTGATTCCATGAAAGCGAAGGAAAGAAGCAAAGTACCTCTGATTTTTCCTTCAGCTTCTGGTTGACGGGCTATGCCCTCTACTGCTCCTTGTGCAGCACTACCCTGACCGATACCAGGGCCTATTGCGCCAAGGCCTACAGCTAAACCAGCTGCAACAACTGATGCGGCGGCGGTAATGGAATCCATAATTCAGCTAAAGATGTGTAGCGCTTAAAACGCTTAAGAGTTGTGATCGGGAGTTTATACCTGCGAGGGGTGCATCTCATAGTTCTTGAGATGATTCTGAAAGAATTTCAGACCTTAAAGCAAGTAATTTGCCATTGAAAAGTTATTTCAGAAGCAAAATATTATGATTAGTGATGCTCTTCGACTGCTTCCCCGATGTAATAAGCAGCAAGAGTTGCAAAAATCAGAGCTTGAATAGCACTAGTAAACAAGCCTAGAAACATAACAGGAACTGGAAGAACAAGGGGTACTAAAAAGACAAGTACCGCTACAACAAGTTCGTCTGCCAAAATGTTTCCAAATAAACGGAAAGAGAGAGATAGAGGCTTCGTAAAATCTTCTACAATTTTGAATGGGAGCATTATTGGCGTTGGGTGAACGTAGTACTCGAAGTAACGCAAACCTTTATTGCTCAAACCCGCATAGAAATATGAGAGAGATACCAGTAGTGCTAAAGCAACAGTTGTATTTATGTCAGCTGTAGGTGCCCCAAGTTCACCACTTGGTAGTTTGATCAGCTTCCAAGGAACTAATGCACCGCCCCAATTGCTCACAAAAATAAACAGAAAGAGGGTTCCGATGAAAGGCATCCAATCTCTATAAACCTTTTCACCAATTTGTGTTCTTGCAAGATCACGTATGTAATCCCAAAGAAATTCCAAAAGGTTCTGAACACCCCTTGGATCACGTTCCATTTTTTTAGTACCAATGACCACTAAGGCAAGCAAAGCGCCTATAAGAAGCCATGAAGTCATAAAGACTTGGCCGTGAATTCTAAAATTTCCAATTTGCCAATAGAGTTGTTGACCAACTTCTAATTCAGCGAAAGGAAAAACAAATGGCAAAAAACCCATTATCTGGAAGTTTAGGTTGCTAGAAAATAAAAGCCAAACAAACAAAACTTAAAAATTTGATTTCTAAATAAGCCCTATGGCATAGATAGAAACTGAATAATTAACGCTGGTTTATAAAGCAAAAATCCTAATAGAGCCGGAATCAAATCAAGCTGTGGAAATCTAGAAGACACCACAACCAAAAGGACCGGAACTAACAACTGGACTTTACCGACGATTTTTGATGAAGTACCCAACCTTCCAATTCCGCGAGCAAGCAAGCGAAAATAAAAAATTCCTGATAAAGCACCAATAAATAGGCTTGCACCAGCTTGGATTCCCCAAAAGAAACCTGCTATGCCAACAGAAAAAATAGTCAATAAAAATGCAAGACGGAATACTCGAAATTGAAGTTCAAGATATTCGTCTGACTTGACTCCGGACGATGAGTCCGATGAATCAATATCCAGAAGAGGATCATGACTTGAGCAATTTTCAACAGTCTCAGATGCCACAAAAATTCCTCCTGTTGGAGTTCCTTAGTGATAGTGAGAGGTTGTTTTGCAAACAAGACACCTAAGCTCTCTGCAAAGGCCCGCGAAATCTATCACGAGACTTGCATCAAAACAAAAAAAATTTATCAATAAATTGAAAAGTTGGTTAATTTAATAACTTGAGCAGGAATTTTAATCACAATTTTAGTTGTCCTATTTAAATCAATAGATAATCTGTCTAAAACTTTATTCCTGATGATATGAAATTTAATAATTAAAATTCATCTATTAATTTAATTTCTCTCAAAGAGCTAACTATTAAATTTGAAACAATAAAAATCTTCTTGAATTTTCTGCAATTCCATAAAAAAACAAACTAACTACATTTAGAGACTTGGCAAGATGGCAATTAAGCGGCTCAATGGTTTATAAGCAAAAGATCCTTTGAGTAATATTTCTAATAAAAAAATTCATTCAAAACAAAGAAGGAAACATACTTATGAATCAAAAGATTATCTGGGTAATTTATTAAGAAACAAAATACTTCCATTGCCTTGGTCTTTTTGGCCAAAGGAGGGGCGCTTGATCATGGGATTAATTGCCTTTTGGAGCATATCAGGAATCTTTATCCTTGGATCAGCTAGTTGGTGGGTAGCAACTAGAGAAATGGGTGAAGGTGCTTATTACATAAAAAGACAACTAATTTGGCTGGTTGCCAGTTGGAGCATTTTCTACCTAGCTATAAATATCAATCTAAAGAATTGGCTTAAACTATCAGGGCCCTGCCTTTTTATAGGTATGGTTCTAATTGCATCAACAAGCTTTTTCGGTAGCACCGTTAATGGGTCTACTCGATGGTTGATTATCGGCCCAGTCCAAATTCAACCATCTGAATTAATCAAACCTTTTATCATTCTCCAAAGTGCAAAGCTTTTTGGTCAATGGGAAAGAATAAATTCAGAAAAAAAAATTTTTTGGTTAACTATTTTTGCATCTATTGTTGTATTAATTATAAAGCAGCCAAATTTAAGCACAGCTGCATTAATAGGGATATTACTTTGGATGATTGCATTAGCATCCGGTATTAAATTCCGAAATCTTTTTAACACCGCTATATCTGGTTTTTTCATTGGTGCAACAAGCATTTTTTTTAATACCTATCAACAAAATCGCGTCATGTCATTTATCGACCCTTGGAAAGATCCACAAGGAAGTGGATATCAATTAATTCAGAGTCTTTATGCTATTGGTTCAGGTGGTCTATTTGGAGAAGGTTATGGTCTTTCAATGCAAAAATTACAATACTTGCCCTACAGGAGTACTGATTTTATATTTGCTGTTTTTGCTGAAGAATTTGGATTCTTTGGATCAATTTTACTTTTATTATTTCTGCTTGTAGTTGCATACTTAACCCTGAAAATATCTCTTAATTGTAGAAATAATTATTCTAAACTAATCTCTATTGGATCAGGTACTATTCTTGTTGGCCAATCAATTATGCATATAGCAGTTTCATCAGGAGCAATGCCTACAACTGGCCTTCCCTTCCCTATGATTAGCTATGGTGGAAACTCATTGATTTCAAGCTTACTAATAGCTGCCCTATTGGTCAGATCCTCTATTGAATCTTCAGAATTATTAATTAAAAATCCCTCAAATAGACTTTTAGCTAGATAATCTGGAAGAAGAACTTAGAGTGGCAAATCTCTTTTTGAACATTTCTTCTATAAGTTTAATTTTCTCTGATTTGACTCGTCATGGCGAGCAGTTAATTAATAATGGGCTCAATAATCCAACTCCCCTAACAATTCTGATAGTTTTCACCGGAGGGCTTTTGACTAGCTTAGGTCCCTGTTCACTGTCACTTTTACCAATCACAGTTGCATATTTAGCTGGATTTAAAAATAACCAAAACCCTCTACAAAAAACGATTAGTTTCTGTAGCGGTATAGTTTTTTCACTAGTGGTATTAGGAAGTCTAAGCGGGTTTTTAGGAAAAATTTATGGTCAATTACCAGGTTTCTTTTCAATATTCATTAGTTTTTTAGCAATAATTATGGGTCTTAATCTGCTTGGGATTTTGAAATTCTCACTTCCATCTGGTCCTGACCCTGAAATTTGGAAAAACAAAGTTCCTTCTGCATTCGCTCCAGTTTCAGCAGGTTTTGCTTTTGGATTAGCCTCATCGCCTTGCACTACTCCTGTTCTTGCAGTTCTTCTCGCTTGGGTTGCTAAACAAGGAAATCCTCTAAGCGGCACAATTTTTCTTGGAAGTTTTGCAATTGGACAAATTGTTCCTTTATTTGTAGCAGGTACATTTGCAGCAAGTATTCCAAAATTATTATCGTTGCGACCTATTGGAAAATGGGTTCCACCAATTAGCGGAGTCATTTTGTTAACCATAGGTCTCATAAGCCTTCTTTCTATTTGGATATAAAATAGATGAAAAAAATCAGCCAAGTTTTAAACTGGCTTTCTAGTTTAAAAATTGCGATATTACTATTATTATTAATAGCTATTTCATGCGCAGCCGGGACTTTAATACCACAACAAGAATCAAATCAATTCTATTACGATAATTTCAATAAGAATCCTTTTCTTGGAATAATTAATGCAAATATATTACTACTTTTTGAATTCGATCATGTTTATACAAGTTTTTGGTTTTTATTCTTACTTATTTGGCTGGGTTTAGCTCTTTCAGTTTGTAGCTTCAGAAGACAATTACCGATACTTAAATCAGCGTTAAACTGGATAGATTACAACTCACCTCGTCAAATAGCAAAACTTTCTGTTGCTCAAACTATAGTGACTAATAATTACTCTAAGAGCTTAGAGAAAATTAAAATTAATTTAAAGAAGCAAGGTTGGAATATGAAAGAAACAGATGGAAGGATAGCTGCTCGCCAAGGAGTAATAGGCAGATTAGGACCTATATTAATTCATCTAGGCATGATCCTATTAATGATAGGTGCAACATACGGATCATTAAATGGGAAAACCATAGAAAAATTTTTAGCCCCTGGTAGATCAATAGATTTATTGAACAATAATGAAGAGAAAGGGTTAACCATTG
>OBPD01000017.1_pt1 | contig 24584 bp, 27 predicted proteins | sample 1494311 | NCBI WGS metagenome assembly OBPD01 (sample SAMEA3275629, study PRJEB22092) | marine metagenome | biome: Marine; feature: Surfacel waters; material: Sea Water | collected 2014-06-20T10:00:00+00 | depth 75 m | reverse complement strand
TGCTAACCGAAGCTTATGAAAACAGAGATGAAGTTTCTCTTATACCTTTCAGAGGAGATCAAGCAGAAGTTTTGCTTCCTCCAACTAGATCAATCACCGCTGCGAAAAGGAGGCTAGAGGCAATGCCATGTGGTGGTGGATCTCCACTTGCTCATGGCTTAACTCAAGCTGCGAGAGTAGGAGCAAATGCTTTAGCAACAGGAGATCTGGCTCAGGTGGTAGTAGTAGCAATTACAGATGGTAGAGGAAACGTCCCCTTAAGCACTTCATTAGGTCAACCAGTCCTTGAGGGAGAAACACCTCCTGACTTAAAGCAAGAAGTTCTTGATGTTGCTTCGCGTTATCGAGCTCTTGGTATTAAATTGCTTGTCATTGATACAGAAAGAAAGTTTATTGCAAGTGGAATGGGGAAAGACTTGGCTGAGGTCTCGGGAGGTAAATATGTTCAACTCCCTAAGGCAAGTGATCAAGCTATTGCTTCAATTGCAATGGATGCAATTAATAGCGTCACCTGAAACTTGTTGTGTTTAGGGATATATGTCATCAAATAATTTGCCCAAACCGATAGTCACCCTTTTTAGTGAGTCTAAGAGTTCTTCGTCTTTCATAATATTGCCCATATCTGAACTCATTTGGTCAATTTTCTTTGTCAGAGAACTTGATGTTGAAGCGAGATCCTGAATATCTTTTAGTGTCTTAGGGTTGTCTATGCTTTTAAGAATATTATTTAAATGAAAAGAAGCTTTTGTTAATTCAGAAATTATAGGTTTTGCTCTTATAAGTTCTAATTTAGATAACAAGACAAGTTCATCAAGATTGGCTTGAGTCCTGTCGAATTGAGTAATAGATTCTGATACTTTGTTTATTATTTTTTGCCTATCTGCTTCATCAATAATTCCAGTGATACCCTCTGTAAGACTTGTTATGCTAGCCATCTCTACCCCTTTAATTTCATCTCCACCACATAAAATTCTTTGATTAGGACATTCTTCTTTGACCGTATTTAGTTCGTTGCTTTTTAATGATTTACCTAATGAGACTAATGATAATTGAGCATCACCTCCAAGCATAGAGCTTGTAACTATTTTGGCGATTACAGGTTTTGGTAAAATTAGATTATCGTTATTTAATTTTATTTTAGTTTCAACAGTGTTTGGTGTGAAACTTATCTTTTGAACAGATCCAACAATGATTCCCCGATAAGTAACTGGAGACATCTTGGCAAGACCACTTGCATCTTTAAAGCTTGCAGATATTTCCCATGTTTTAGAACCTAAACGAAAATCTCTTAACCAGAGCATTGCTCCTGAAAAGATAACTAACCCACCTAATAGTGAAAAGCCAACAAAAGCATCTCGTAAACTTCTTCGCATAAATTTATGAGTCCTCAGGTTGCATTGGTCCTTTAAGATTGCCTGTGCGAAATTGTTTCACATAGGTATTTTCACTTTGTTTAAATTGATCTATAGATCCATCCCATTGAAACTTGCCACCGTAAAGCAAAATAACTCTATTAGCCGTTCTTTCAATTGTACTTGAAACGTGACTAACTACAATTGAACATCCTTCCGCAGCCTCAGTCGTTTTAATAATTAGATCTTCAATACGAGTACAAGCTATTGGATCTAAACCAGCAGTTGGTTCGTCATATAAAAGAAGCGGAATAGAGCCTTTTCCTTTCTTGGAGTCACTGATTAATGCTCGAGCAAAACTTACTCTTTTTTGCATTCCTCCACTCAGTTGATTTGGAAATTTGTCCGCAACATCATATAAGCCCACTTTCTGTAAGCAATTTATGACTTTTTTATTGATAATTTCCTCGGGTAAAACTTTCTGTTTTTCAAGCAAAAAGCCTACATTTTCCTTAACAGTTAATGAAGCTAATAATGCTGGATTTTGAAAAACTAATCTCACATCAGGAGGACTATTTTGATCAAGCCTTAAATAATTTTGATCAATACCTGATATTTTAAGGCTTCCTTCAGAAGGTAAGAGCAAACCAGCTAGTAAGCGAAGTATTGTTGACTTGCCCGAGCCTGATGGACCAACAATTGCCAATCTCTCTCCAGCCATCATGGCTAGATTGACTGAATCGAGGACTTTGTTTGACCCCAGTTCAACACTGAGATCTTTCATCAACATTACTTGAGTGTTTTTTGGCACACTCTCTCCTAATGTTTGTTTACCTATCTCATTTTGTATGAGATCTGTGAAATGGGAAGTTTAATTAGAGTTTATATGAATTAATTATTTAGGTCTCTTTGTTGAAATTTTCTCAAACTCGAATCCATTGAACAAAAGAAGAAAAAGAAAATTAAGAAGAGCCACCTTGCGTAAAAGCCTTCTCGCTAGCTTGTCTTTTCATCTTTACTCTCGCTTCAAAAGAGCTATTAGATGGCTGTTGCCTGGATTAGTAGTCAAAAGGTGGATGATGACATCTGGATTGGGCTTGTTAATTGCTTTGATTGGAGCCTCTATTTGGGCTGACTTGCGTCCAATTTATTGGGTAGTTGAAATACTTTTTTGGTTTTTAGGATTTATAACTACTTTTTTACCTAGAACCATTTCTGGACCTATAGTCTTTTTTATAGGGATATCTCTTTTAATTTGGGGTCAAGGGAGAAGTTTTGAATCTATTAGGCAGGCTTTAGGTTCAAAAAAAGATACTTTTTTGGTTGATGCTTTAAGAGCTAAGCAAAAATTAAATAGAGGTCCAAATATTGTTGCTATTGGAGGAGGAACAGGTTTATCTTCATTATTAAAAGGCTTAAAAAGATATAGCAGCCGAATCACGGCAATAGTGACTGTTGCTGATGATGGAGGAAGTAGTGGAGTTCTTAGGAGAGAACTGGGTGTTCAGCCTCCAGGAGACATAAGGAATTGTTTAGCAGCTTTAGCAACAGAAGAACCGCTTATTAAAGGACTTTTTCAATATCGCTTTCCCTCAGGTAGTGGACTTGAGGGACATAGTTTTGGGAATCTTTTCCTATCTGCCTTGACTGCGATAACTGGAAGCTTAGAGACCGCAATTACTGCTTCAAGTCGTGTTCTTGCAGTTCAGGGTCAAGTTGTACCAGCAACTAATGTAGATGTTCGTTTGTGGGCGGAACTCGAAAATGGTGACCGAATAGATGGAGAGTCAGCCATAGGAAAAGCCCCCTTGCCAATAATCAGAATCGGCTGTTACCCATCGCGACCCCCAGCTTTGCCAAGAGCTCTAGAAGCTATAAGAAATGCTGAAATTATTTTGATAGGCCCAGGAAGTTTATATACATCAATTCTCCCAAACCTGCTTGTCCCTGAAATAGTCGAGGCGATTGAGAAGAGCAAAGCTCCTAAACTATATGTATGTAATTTGATGACTCAACCTGGAGAAACTGATGGACTTGACGTAACTGGTCATGTAAGGGCCATAGAAGCACAATTGGCATCAAGAGGAATTTCTAGGAAAATATTTAGTTCAATACTTGCTCAAGATGAATTAAAACCATCCCCATTGGTTGATTACTACAAATCAAAAGGGGCTGAACCAGTCAAATGCAACAAGATTGATCTTTTATCTAGAGGATATAATGTTTATTTAGCTTCTCTTCAGGGTTCAAAGGTCACTCCAACTTTGAGGCACGACCCAAGAAGTCTCGCTTTAGCAATAATGAGGTTTTACAGAAGATACAAAAAAGGTAAATAAATTAGTATGCATCTTGCATTTCATAAAAATCAGGCTGAACATAGTCTTTTCTGAGAGGCCATCCTTTCCAGTCTTCAGGCATTAAAAGTCTTTTAGGATGAGGATGACCTTTGAAGTTAACACCATACATATCGAATGTTTCTCTTTCTTGCCAATCAGCTCCTCTGAAAAGACTATATAAACTAGGAACAGTTAGGTCCCCATTGCGATCTAGGAATACTTTTAATCTTACTTCGCGAGGAGAAATATCTTCTTTTAATTCATTCATTTCTATTAGATTATAAAAACAAACTATATTTAAACCAGGACCTTCGTCATAGCCACCTTGGCATTGCAGATAATTAAATCCATCATTTTTTAACGCTTCAACTATTGATAAGAGATTGTTTGGCGAGATTTTTATAACTTCAATTCCTAAGTGGTCTTCTTTGAGAGGAATGTTTTCAAATCCATTGTTAGAGAGCCAATCGCTTATTGGACCTGAGATTTTTTCTTCAACTACAATTTCCGAATCGTTTGTCATTTTTTTATAAGAGAAGCTTAATTACTTGAAAGTTCTTCAGATATTTTTTGAACCTCTTTTAAAGATTGATCAAACTCTTCAGATAGTGAAGGATTTAAAGCAATTAATTGAGTTTTTGCCTTTAGGTATTGTCCATTTACTTTTGCCTCGACTCGCTTCATTTTATGAGGGATAGTTAAATAACGATGAGTTTGGGTAATTTTTGATCTTTCTGAGATTGATTCGTTTGCAACTTTTTTTCTTAATTTAATGACAGCATCAAATATTGCTTCAGGTCTTGGAGGACATCCAGGAAGGTAAAGATCAACAGGTATTAATTTATCAACACCCCTGACTGCCGTGGTGGAGTCTGCGCTGAACATTCCACCGGTAATGGTGCAAGCTCCCATAGCTATTACGTATTTGGGATCTGGCATTTGCTCATAAAGCCTTACAAGAGCAGGTGCCATTTTCATTGTGACGGTGCCTGCCACTATTAGTAGATCTGCTTGTCTAGGAGAACTCCTAGGTACTAATCCAAATCTGTCAAAATCAAATCTAGATCCAATTAGAGCTGCAAATTCAATAAAACAACAAGCAGTTCCATAAAGAAGAGGCCAAAGACTACTTAGTCTTGCCCAGTTATGAAGATCTTCAAGGCTAGTGAGGATTATGTTTTCGCTTAAATCATTCGTTACTGTCGGCGTCCCAACTGGACCGCAGGAAGCTTCTCTAAGATTTCTTACAGCTTCAGAAGAGGGAGATTTTTTCAAGGGATTTAACTCCATTCAAGGGCACCTTTTCTCCATGCGTATGCTAATGCCACAACTAGTATTGTGATAAAAACAAGAGCTTCTATGAATGCTAATAACCCAAGTTTGTGAAATGCAACTGCCCATGGGTAAAGGAACACTGTCTCAACATCAAATATAACGAAAACAAGAGCAAACATGTAGTAACGAATATTAAATTGAATCCATGCCCCTCCAATGGGCTCCATACCAGATTCATATGTAAGCTGTCTTTCTCCTGCCTTGCTTTTAGGAGCTATTAACTTATTTGTTGTGAGAGCAAGAATTGGAACTGCTCCAGAAATAAGAAGAAATCCTAAAAAATACTCATAACCCTGAAGGGAAAACATGAATGAATTACTGATTTCAATATCAGTCTGACAGTCATTTTCTAGATTAGTGCCATAGAGTTGTTATATGTGAAAGTGAAAACTGTGAGTGAAGACAAAAAAACAGAATCAAATCCTTTGGGAGATTTGAATCTTGATGAACAACAAAATCAAGTTATTTCATTTGAACCAAAAAACTCAAACGAGGAATTTGATCCAAAAGCAAATCGCTTCGAATGTATGAGTTGTGGTTTTATTTATGATCCTGATGAGGGTATAAAAAAGCTAAATATTGAACCAGGAACTGCATTCCTAGACATAGATAGAGAGAAGTTTAGATGTCCAGTCTGTCGAGTAGGATTTGGTGGATACAAGGATATTGGCCCTAAATCAAAGCCTAGTGGATTTGAAGAAAACCTTACTTATGGCTTTGGATTTAATAAACTTCCTTCAGGCCAGAAAAACGTTCTTATTTTTGGAAGCTTGGCTTTAGCCGCTGCCTGTTTTCTCTCTCTTTATTCTTTGAAATGAAACGTCTGTTTTCAAATGTCATTAATTTGACCCTTGTCTTAATAGTTGGAGTAGCTCTTAGTGGTTGTACTGTTAGCAATGCTTCCATAGGCTCATCAAGTCCTTGGTCACCAGTTGACCTAGATACTGAGGCAAATCCATTAGATGTTGACTTTGTAGATGACAAAAATGGGTTCTTAGTCGGTACAAACAGATTAATTCTGGAGACAAATGATGGAGGAATAACTTGGAAAGAAAGAAATTTAGATATCCCAAGCGAAGGCAATTTTCGCTTAATAAGCGTTGATTTCAAAGGCCAAGAAGGTTGGATAGCAGGTCAACCAGGATTGATTCTTCACACCACTGATGGAGGAAAAAATTGGACTCGTCTTGATTTGGGAAATAAGTTACCTGGAGATCCGTATTTGATAACAACAATTGATACTGATACTGCTGAGTTAGCAACTACTGCTGGGGCAATTTATAAAACTACCGATGCTGGTACCAATTGGGAAGCAATCGTTGTTGATACTTCTGGCTCTGGAGGCATAAGAGAATTAAGACGTACAAATAACGGTGGATATATAAGTGTTAGTAGCCTTGGTAACTTCTTCTCAGTCCTAAGACCTGGAGAAGAGATATGGAGCCCTCATCAAAGAGCAAGTAGTAAGAGAGTTCAAAGTGTTGGTGAACAGCCAAATGGTGATTTATGGATGCTTTCTAGAGGAGCTGAAATCAGATTTAATGCAGATCCTGATGATATCGATTCATGGTCAAAGCCCATAATCCCAATCGTTAATGGGTATAACTATCAAGATCTTGTTTGGGATCCATCTAAGTCGATTTGGGCCGCTGGAGGAAATGGAACTTTATTAGTGAGTAATGATGAGGGAAAAACTTGGGAAAAAGACCCTGTTGGTGAATCTGTTCCAACAAATTTCATAAGAATTCTATTTCTGGACGATTTAAATAGTGACAGTCCTAAGGGATTTGTATTCGGAGAAAGGGGCAATTTACTGCGGTGGCAGGGTTGAAATCATAAATTTTTGATGATTTCCATGACTCTGTGTAACCACCTTGCAACAGAGACCGTTTCTTTTGGTTTCGCTTGATAAGATCACTGAGCTGATTAAGTGAGGCTATGGCTGCCGGCTCTACCGGGGAACGCCCGTTTTTTGAGATCATTACTAGTGTCCGCTATTGGATTATCCATGCGGTAGCACTTCCTGCGATCTTCGTGGCAGGATTCCTATTTGTGTCTTCTGGGCTTGCCTACGACGCTTTTGGAACTCCTAGACCAGATACGTATTTTCAGGCTGGAGAAAGCAAAGCTCCTGTTGTTGTTCAGCGCTTTGATTCCAAGGCTGAACTTGACACTCGTCTGAAATAACCAAATTTCATCTGATTGCTTTTTTATCCATGCAAGTCAATCCAAATCCAAATAAAGTTCCGGTTGAGTTAAACCGGACAAGTCTTTATCTTGGACTCTTACTTGTTTTTGTAATGGGAATTCTTTTTTCCAGTTACTTCTTTAACTAAATCTCTTTATCATGAGCAAATTAAAAGGTCCTGATGGACGAGTGGGAGATCGTCTGCCAGATGGTAGACCTGCAATCTCCTGGGAAAGACGTTGGACAGAGGGAGCACTTCCTTTATGGTTAGTAGCTACTGCAGGTGGAACAGCTGTAATTTTTGTTCTGGGTATTTTCTTTTATGGTTCATACACTGGTATTGGTAACGCTGGTTAGTTTCAACTAGATAAATACTATTTAATTGAAATAAAAAAAACCAACCGACATTTAATTAGTCGGTTGGTTTTTTTTAAGCCAATATTTATCTGTAAATAATTTGATCTTGCTTTTAGTTTTGTCTGGTACATGCTCTTCTGGAGTGACTAAGGCCTCTTTTAATGCATTGTGAAAAGAGCTTGGCGGCCTTAATGATGAGACTCTTTTAGCAACAGCAGAAATTATTGATTTTGCAAAATTTGCATTTTCCTGAAGATTTTCAATGACCATTTCTACAGATACATTTTCGCAATTTTGATTCCAGCAATCATAATCAGTAACCATTGAGAGGCTGGAATAGGCGATTTCGGCTTCTTTTGCCAATCTAGCTTCAGTATGGTTTGTCATACCTATTATTGAGCATCCCCAATCTCTATATAAGTTTGATTCTGCTCTTGTTGAAAAGGCTGGTCCCTCCATAGCAAGATATGTTCCTCCAATATGCATTTTTTTGTCTTTTGTTAAAAGTTTTTCTATTTCTTTCGAAAGTATTTGAGAAAGAATGTCGCAAAATGGATTTGCCATGCTTATGTGCGCTACAACTCCATTGTTGAAAAAAGTCAATGGCCTTTGATGAGTGCGATCAATAAATTGATCAGGAATAACAATGTCGCAAGGTTTGATATTTTCTTTTAATGATCCCACCGCTGATGCGGATATCAACCATCTAACATTTAGAGAGCGCATAGCCCAGATATTTGCTTTGTATGGAATTTCACTTGGATTTAAAGTATGTTTCTCTCCGTGGCGAGCAAGAAAAACAATCTCAATTCCAAATAGATTGCCTATTAGTAACTTATTAGATGGTTTCCCATAGGGAGTGTCTAAGCTTAACTCGACTATGTCTTTAAGATTTTCTATCCTATATAGTCCGCTTCCGCCAATAATTCCTAATCTTGCTTGTTTGAAATCGTAGGCATCTGATTGTGTTCCAGAAATATTCAAAAAATCATGTTCAGTGATCATCTCGTTCTAGCTGGTGGTGGTCATACTCATGCCCTTGTGTTGCTCCAGTGGGCAATGAATCCAAAATTGAAGCCTGCTGGAATGATTACTTTAGTTAATAAAGCAAGTACAACTGTTTATTCTGGGATGTTTCCAGGTGTCATAGCAGGTAAATACAAGATAGATGAAATACTAATTGATTTGAGGAAACTTGCTTTAAAAGCAGGAGTTTCATTTGTGATGGCAGAAATTGAGGGGATCAATCTTAAGGAAAAAAAGTTACTTTTAGCAGGACGGCCAGAAATTGAATATTCTCTATTATCCCTAAATATAGGAACAAAAACTAATATAAATTCTAAACTTTTTATTAGAGGTGATAAAGATTTAGCTGTTCCAATTAAACCTTTTTCTGAATCCTATAAATTTATTGTCGATCAAGATATCCACAAGAATGATTCTTCTGCAAAACCATTTGTAATTATTGGTGGTGGATTCGCTGGAATAGAAATAGCTTTTTCTTTAAGAAAAAGATGGCCAAAAAGGCCTATTTTATTAAAAGTCAAATCAGGAAGAAATATAAATAAAAATCTGTTAAGAAATTTAAAGGCTTTAGATATTGAAATTACACAAAAGCAACCATCTATTTTATATCCAAAATTAATATGTACCGGTAATAAATCATTTAATTGGTTAAAGGATAGTGGTTTACCTATAGATGAGAATGGGAGAGTTCTAACTAAAAAAACTCTTCAAGTCCTTAACTATCCAGAGTTATTTGCTGTAGGAGATTGTGGTGTCATTAAGGATTATCCTCGACCTTCTTCTGGAGTATGGGCAGTTCGTGCAGCAAAACCACTTGCAAATAATTTAGAGTTTATAACTAAGGGTTTAAAACTAGAGGAATGGAAACCTCAAAGAAAAGCAATACAACTTTTGGATATCAACATTAGAAAAAAGAAATCTAAAGCTTTTATTTCCTGGGGTGAAGTTATTATTGGTCCTTTTGATTTTTTATCAAGTTTAAAAGAATTAATTGATAAACAATTTATCTCTAAATTTGATCTAGTTAAAGATATAAATTCAGATATGTCTTCTGAAGAAGAGATGATTAAATGTAGAGGATGTGCGGCAAAATTAGCTTTTACTCCATTAAGTTCAGCATTAAAAAAAGTAGATTTAATAGAATCTTCAAAAGATGATTCTATGAATATAGGGATATTAAATTCTGATAAAACTTTGATACAAAGTGTAGATGGATTCCCTTCTTTAATTAGTGATCCTTGGTTAAATGGAAGACTTTTGGCGTTTCATTCCTGTTCTGATATTTGGGCATGCGGAGGATCTGTGATCTCTGCACAGTCTCTTATCAACTTACCATCCATATCTAATAATTTACAGCAAGAATTGTTATATCAAGTTTTGGAAGGTATTAATTCTGCTTTAACTATCCAAGGTGCAAATCTTATAGGTGGGCATACATTAGAATCAAGAAAAATATCTGAAGAGCCTTTTTCCCTAGGAATAGAAAGCTCATTAACTGTAAATGGGGTTATTGATGATAAAAAATATTTTTGGCCTAAGGGAGGAATGAAAAATGGAGATGAAATTTTAATTAGTCGTTCTTTGGGAACTGGAATTATTTTTTCTGCATTTATGAATGGTCAAGTAAAACCTTATATACTTGATAATGTCTTAAAAGAAATGAATAAAAGTCAGCATGAGATTGTCAATTATATTAATCAATTAACAAATCTAAATCCACGCTCAAAAATTGTTAATGCATGTACTGATATAACTGGATTTGGTTTGCTAGGTCATTTGTCAGAAATGTTGGAATCTACAAATAGTGATCAATTAAAGATGAATTCAGAACCATTTAAAGTCACTCTTGAACTGGATAATATACCATTATATGATGGTGTAAAAGAACTTTTAGATAAAGGGTTTGAAAGCACTTTAGCCCCTGCAAATCAAATTTTTCTAAAAAATATTGATGGAGATAAAAACTTAAGGTTTGAGCTCAAATCTAATGATTCTTCCTCTAATAGATCCTTTTATAATGCCATGCTAAAAATCTTAGTAGACCCACAAACTTGTGGCCCTTTGGTTGTTTGTTGTTCATCGATTTATTCAGAAAAACTTATACAGCAAGGACCTTGGATTAAAATAGGTTTTATTTCCAAATAAATACTTATTAAATTTTTAAAAAGCAATATTTTCATCAATTAATTTCATTCTTTGCCGTTTTATTTCTATTCCTATTTCTGGTCCAGGTTCCCAACCTTTAGCTATTAAATCATCTCCTTTTATTGGAGACTCTATATTCTTCCAATTAAATAGCCAAGATTTCAAATATTCTTTTAGTGGGTTATTTCTACATATTTCAAGCATGAAAGAAGATTCATTAGCATTGATTTTCTCTAGGTTTGTTGTCCACTTTGATGGGGACCAATTTTTATATAAATGATTAGCTGTTATATTTTTTAGATATTTATTTAATCTACAAGCTCCTTCTATTATTTCTTTTTGCTGTTGATTTAAGTGTAATCTCTTAGCTAGATAAATAGGGCTTTTAGATTCATAAACAAATGCTGTTAGGGGTTCAATATTAGACTTCTTTGCAATGAAAATTTTTTCAATAAGTCGTTGATCATTTTGTAATTTCGAATCTACTATTTTTAGCCCTCCACAGACTTGTAGATTTTTTAATGCATTCTTCCAATATTTGTCTTCTAAAAGCAATTCTAGTTCCATTTTTAATCTTATTGATAATGCTGAAGGTGCTAAATCAGTATTATCTCCAATATGCCAATTCCAAGGCCAAAGATTTATTGTATCTTTTATTTGTTTTAAGGCTTGATTTGATAGATCAAAATCTAACTTGGCAGAATAGCGAGAAGCTCTAATAACTCTAGTTGGGTCATCTAAAACACTTGATTTATGCAAAAAGTCCATTTTCATATTTTCAATTGCATCTGATCCTGAAAATAAATCGATTAGTCTATTATCTTTCAGTTCAATTGCCATTGCATTTATATTAAAATCTCTTCTTATTAGATCTTTTTTGATTGTTGATAATTCGACTATTGGGTTTTCTCCAGGTATTGGATACGTTTCTTTACGAGCAGATGCAATATCAACTTTTATGCCATTAATTATCACTTCTGAGGTTTTGTAATTTCTGTTATCTCGTATGACTTTTACTCTTTCTGCTCCAAGAACTTTTTGCAATTCTTTTATATAGGTTGAGGTCTCACCTTCAATGATTAAATCTAGATCATTGAAGATAATTTCATAATCTTGATTTTTAGATTTTTTTATTAAGTCTCTTACAACTCCTCCAACTATTGCAATAGAAGTTATATTGACTGAGCAAGCTGCTTCTAAAATAATAGTTAGAATTCCACTCGGTAATTCTTTTATCTCTTTTTCAATTGTAGATTTATCAAATAATTCCATGAGAAATATGGTTTTAGCTAGTTAACATTTTTCAGATTAAATCTTACTCATCTATCAATTTCAATGGAGCTAGTCTTGGGTCTAATATTTTTGGCCCCATTCCTGAGAATTTTATAGCCAGTGAGATTTTTTCTCCTGAACCAAAAACATGTGTGATTATCCCTTCTCCAAATGAAGAATGTTCAACTCTATCGTTAACTGACCATCTCTTCCCTGGGGAAGGACCAGAATATGTTTTTCTTACTGCATTTTCAGCTTCACTAGGAAAGGACTTTTTATTACTTTGGCGATCAATTCTAGTTAGTCTGTCTAGATTTTTTTCTCTTCTTAATGTAGCCCCACCAGATAATGGGATATCGCCTTTAACAAGTTCTTCTGGTATTTCGGAGAGGAATATAGATGCGATAGCTGGTTCTCTCATCCCTCCCCACATTCTTCTCTCAGATGCATGAAAGAGAAATAGTTTTTCTTTCGCTCTAGTAAGTCCTACGTAACAAAGTCGCCTTTCTTCCTCAAGTGAAGATGGATCATCAAGTGATCTATAGCTTGGGAATAAGCCTTGCTCCATTCCCACAAGACAAACAACAGGAAATTCCAAACCTTTACTGCTGTGAAGAGTCATTAATGTGACTCGATTTGACGCAGTGTCTTTATTATCTGCATCGCTTGATAGAGCAGCAGTTGATAAAAAACCTTCTAAATTTGCATCTTCGCTTTCTTCCTGATATTGCAACGCGGCATTAACTAATTCTTGAAGATTGCGTCTTCTTTCTTCTGCCTCATCTGTTCCTGTTGCAATTAATTCACTTAAATAGCCACTTTTTTCTAAAACTAATTGAACCAACTCGGCGGGGCTTGAAGAGAGAAGATGACTTTGTAATTCATTAATAAGCTCACTAAAAATTAAAAGACCTTTGGCTGATCTTCCTGCGAGAGATCTGACAGCTTCGGGGTCATTTACAACTTCCCAAAGAGGAATTTTTAATTGACTAGCAGCATCACTCAATCTTTGAACTGTTGTTTTGCCAATCCCTCTTTTAGGAACGTTTAAAACTCTCAGAAGACTGACACTGTCAGATGGATTAATTAAAAGTCTTAAATAAGCTAGTAGATCTTTAATTTCTCTTCGATCATAAAAACGTAATCCTCCAACCACAATGTATGGAATACTCCAGCGGACCAATGAGTCCTCAATTGCTCTTGATTGCGCATTGGTTCTATAAAGAATAGCCATATCTCCCCAATTTAATTCTGGATTCGAGGCATCTAAAATTCTTAGCCTATGAATAACTGCCTCTGCCTCTGCTATCTCATCGTCACACCTGGTTAATCTAATAGGCTCACCTTCTCCTCTAGTTGCTCTAAGAACTTTATCTATTCTTTCTTTATTGTTGGAGATTAGTGAATTTGCTGCTTCGAGGATGGTAGAGGTAGATCGATAATTTTCTTCTAGTTTTACAAGAGTTGAATCATATGTATTGTCTAGGCTTTTCTTTCCAAAGTCCTCTTGAAATCCCATTAGTATCCTAAAGTCCGCAGCTCTAAAGCTGTAAATACTTTGATCTGCATCGCCAACAACAAAAACTGATCGATTATTCCAATCTTGAAAAGAAGATGGATCTTTACCATTGGTAACCAATTGTTTAATTAATTCGTATTGTGTCCAATTAGTATCTTGATATTCATCAACTAAAACATGTTTGAAGCGACTGTGCCAATAAGTCCTTATTTTTTCATTTTGTTGTAGTAATTGAACAGGTATTAATAGAAGATCATCAAAATCTAATGCATTATTAGCAGCTAAAGCTTTTCTATAAAGTCTATAAGTTTCAGCAACTAATTTTCCTCTTTGACCTTCTTGATTATTTGATAAATCATCAGGAAGTAAGCATTGATTTTTGGCATTACTGATTGCCCATCGTACTTTTTTTGGTTCAAATCTTTTTGGATCTAATTGTAGATCTTGTGTAACTATTTCTTTGATAAGACTTTGGGCATCTGTTTCGTCATATATTGAAAACTGTTTAGTCCATGTCAATCCTTCAGGGTCTTTGAATTTGTCGATGTCAAAGCGTAATAATCTCGAAAACAAAGCGTGAAAAGTACCTATCCATAATTCACGACTGATTTCACGATGTATACGATTACGAATTTCTCTTTGTTCTGCTACTTGCAAGGCATTCCAAGGCTTCCCGTGGGTAAGACTTGATAACCTTTTTGCTAAAAGCAATTCAAGTCTATCTTTCATCTCTCTTGCAGCTTTATTGGTAAAAGTAACTGCAAGAATAGAACTAGGATCAACTTTGTATTCAGTAATTAAATGCGCAATACGATGAGTAAGAGCTCTTGTTTTTCCGCTTCCTGCTCCTGCTACAACTAATAATGGACCATGAAAATGATCAACTGCATGTGACTGCGCCTCGTTTAATCCATTTAGAAATATACTGTTTGATTGTTTCATTTTATAGACTTTAAATACATTTAATTGAATTTAGTTTTGCAACATTCATGGGGTACATTTTTATATTATTTAAGCAGCAAAAATAAAATCATAAAAGCAGATTTGATGTTGCATTTTCTTTTTGTTTATATAGCTTAGAAAGTATTATTTTTATTTTATTAAGTTCTTGATGAGAGTTGATAATTGATTCGATTTTTCTTTGAGGCATTTTGAGCTTTTGTGAAATAGTTACAACCTCTTTTTCTAAACGATTTTTGTATTCGCTTAGTTCCTTAATTGACTCTTCAAATTCTTCTTCAGTTGGACTTTTCATTTTTTTGTTTAACAATAGCTCAAATTAGTGATATCCCACTTTGCTTATAAGCTTTTTGAGATAACTCTATGGTTAGTTTTTCTTGGAAATTTTTCTTACAGTTAAGAAGCATTGCGTTCTTAGGTCTCTTTCAATCAAATTTGACTGTAAGTCTTAAGTTGAATAAGTAATGAAGTAATGAAGTAATGACTATTAAGTCTTTACTTGAACTCTTTTACTTATTAGAAGATAGGTATTTAAAAGATGCTTGATGCGTTTTCTAGAACAGTTGTAAGTGCTGATGCCAAGGGCGCCGCAATTGGGAGTGAGGATCTTGCAGATTTAAGAAAGTACGTGGCAGATGCAAATAAAAGAATTGATGCAACTCTTGCAATAACTCAAAATGTCTCTTGCATTGCTGCAGATGCTGTGGCGGGAATGGTTTGTGAAAATACTGGGCTTACTCAACCAGGAGGGCATTGCTATCCCACTCGTAGAATGGCAGCTTGTTTAAGGGATGGAGAAATTATTTTGAGATATGTAAGCTACGCGCTTCTTGCAGGGGATCCCTCTGTTCTTGAAGATAGATGCCTCAATGGTTTAAAAGAAACATATCTTGCTCTTGGCGTCCCAACCTCTAATGCTGTTAGAGCCGTTGAAATAATGAAGATTGCCACAGTTGCAATTATGACCGAGACAAATACAGGAAGAAAAATGTTTAAAGGGATTAATTCTGGATCAGGAGCACAATGTCAAGACATCGCATCTGAGGCGGCATCTTATTTTGATCTTGTAATAGAGGCTTTGAGTTGAACATTAAAGTCTAATTGCTCCACTTCATCACGCAAACCATTTCTTATTAAGCAACTATGAAATCTGCAGTTACAACCGTTGTTAGCGCAGCTGATGCCGCAGGAAGATTTCCCAGTATGAGCGATTTTGAGTCTGTGAAAGGTTCTTTTGATAGGGCAAAAGCTCGTCTAGAGGCTGCAGAAAAACTTGCTTCTTGTCTTGATAAATTCACCAATCTTGCCGTTGATGCTGTTTATAAAAATGGCTCATATGAGCAGGCTAATAAAGATAAGTGCGTGAGAGATATTCATCATTACTTGCGTCTTATTAATTATTGCTTAGTAACTGGTGGGACAGGTCCTTTAGATGAATGGGGAATATCAGGTATGAGAGAAATCATTCGTATCCAGCTATTACCAACAGCTGCTTATATTGAAGCATTTATTTTTATTCGAGATGAAATTAAAATCAATGATGTTATGGGTCAGCAAGCCGAAACGGAATTCAAAGGATTATTGGATTATTTAATAAACGCACTTGCATAAAAATAATTTAATTTAATTTATTTAAAATATTTTTTCGTAGTGTTAAATAATTATTTTAATTTTTAATGATTAATTCTTTAGATTTAAATAAATATATAGAACTTTATCAAGATTTCTTGCATCCAAATCCAAATATTAATTCTCAAGCATTTTTGATTTTAAAAAAAGAATTTGAGGTTAAGTTTATGAATAATCTTTTAGCTAATCTCAAGGAAGAAGATTTATTTATAAGAAGAAAATCAATATTAGCTTTGGGACGATTTGGAGAAAAAGCCTTAAAGTCAATCGTTCAATTGTATATGGATACTAACAATACAACTGTTAAAGTTAGCTGCCTTAAAACAATTATCAAAGTTGTCGTTAATTTTAATTTAGAAGAATTAACTCAGGATGAGATGTTAGTAGTTGATTTAGCTCTTAAAGATAGTTCTCCTGAAATGATCTTGACTGTTATTTCTCTTTTGAGGCAATTGGGGAGAACTGGTAGAAATATTTTGATGAAAACTTGTAGAGATAAAGACTTATTAAGAGCGAAAGCTTCTATCAGCGCCCTTTTGGAAATGAAAGATCAGACTATTGATGATTTATTTGAGGACTTATTAAATGATAAATCTATTGATCAAATGATAAAGGAAGATATTTTGAGAGACAAAATTATTTAATATTCCAGATTCTTTATTAAGTCTTTTAGTTGTTGATTTTTTTTATAGCTAATTTAATAATTGCGATAACATTTTTATCTTGCTCAATTTTAAGAAGGTCCCTGAGTGGATTTATAGCTTCATTAATATTAAGTTGGATTAACGACAATATGGAAGATTTTCGAATATCTGGATTTTTGTGTTTTAATTTTAATATTAAGGTAGGAATTAAAGATTCTATTCTATACAATTTACCAACTAATTTAATAGCTTCAATCTGAACATTTTCAGCAGTATCATTAATAGCCCTTTCTACTATTTGAATTGCTTCCTGATCTTGGGACTGTCTAATGTGTTCTTCAAGTGCTGAAATTGCAGCTGATTTTACATTGGTGTTTTTTGATTTAGCTGCTTTTTTTATTGCATTAGAGGCTTTAGCTCCAATAAATTCTAAACACCATGCTGCAAGACCATATTGCATTTCTGTATATTCTTGATTCTCCAAGACAATGATTAGATGATTAACAGCAGCCTCTCCAAAAATTGCAATTGCACCAGCTGCTGAAAATTGCACTACAGAATCTGAATCATTGGTAAGTGCTTTTATTAAATGAGGTAAAGCTTCTGGATCGTTAACTAACTTTAAAGTCTTTGCTGCCGCTCTTCTCTGTATTACGTTTTTACTATTCAGAAGAGCTTTGATTAACTCAGGTAAAGCTGCCGAACCAACCTCGGCTAGTGCTATTGCATAATTTCTTCTTACCAAACCATTTTCATCACTAAGTCCTTTGATTAATAGCTTGATGTCTTTTTGACTTGATTTTTTCTTACTCATTATGTTTTGTTTATCCCCCTTGGCCTTTTCACTTTCTTCTTCAGTCGTTATTTCACTGTTCAAGTAATTATCCACTTTTTCTTATCTCCTTGAAAGCTTATTATATAATCTAGATTAAATTATTCACTATAATTTTATTACATGTATTTTCATAAATAATATCCTTTTACATTCGGCATAAATTTTATGCTGAATATAATGCTCTCAGCTTATCTAATAAATACATATCCTTATATTTAAAGTGCAATCTAATCCATTTAATAATCTACCGAAAATCAATAAAATAGACGCTATCAATATTCTTAGAAGACCAATTTCTGAGGTTAAGCTTTTAGCAGATTATTATAAGGCTGTATTCCACTTAGCAAATTTTCCTTGTGAAGAATCAGAAGTGGTCCTTCTTGACTTTATTAAACATGACTGTGAAAAACTTGAATATAAGATAGCTAAAAGGAAAGCAATTGAGGTACTTGCTAATTTCGGTTGTAAAAAAGCCATCCAAGCTATTGCGGAGTTTCTAGAAAATGATGATGATTATCTTGTTGAGACAGTTATTTGGTCATTAGCTAAACTTAAATGTAAGGATATTGATATCATTAACAAGATTTGTTCAAAATTATATAAGCAATTTAATAATAAAAGAGTAGTAATACAAACATTAACTCATTTAGGAGTTAGAAAAGAAATAGATATGATTAGATCATTATCAAGAGATAAACAATCCTCCAATGGAGTTAAAGGAGCCTCTTTTGCGGCATTAATAAAACTTGCTGGTGAAGAGGATAAGCTGACTGATCTGAAAAAGTTTTTGAGACTATCAAATCAAAACGATAGACATTGTGCAGTTCAAGATATTATAAATGCTGGTCATTTATCTGTTTTACCTGATTTAATTAAGGCGCCACTTTCTCCATCATTTAAATTACAGGCAATAGATTCTCTTTGGATTAATGAAGTAGTATTATGTGAAAATATAAATCTATTTAATTGTATAGACTCAGTAGTTTTTGATGATCCAAGGAATATAGATACTTTAGAAGTTAATAATTTTAATAAAGACTTGAGTTTTCTTATTGAGCAACTTTTTCATACAGATTTTAATAGATGTTATCAGTCAATCAAAGAATTACTAAAATTCCCTTTAGATAAAGTTTTATATTATCTAAATAATAATTGGGATAGAGCTAAATCAGATTATGGAGCTATATATTTCTTTATTAATCTATATAAACTACTATTAGATCAGCAATTATATGATGATTTCCTTTTAGATAAAGTAGGTTTTTTACTATCCGATTATTGGCCCGATTATATGAAATTTAAATCTTCAGCAATACAAATATTGGGTTGCTTAAATGAAAATAAATTCTATAATAATATAATTTATTTTTCAGATGAGAGTCATACACCTTATTGGAAAAATAGATATACTGCTTTGCTTGTATTACAAAATAAGCAAATTCATATTAAAAATAAATTCGCTAAATTATTTTTGAATGATAGTCATAGATTTGTGAGATTGAAAGCAAAAGAAATTAGTACTTAGTTTATTTCTCTTTGGTGAAGATAATGAGAATTCTTATTTCCAATACTCGTTAATGAAACAATCAAAATTAACTATTTTTTTAAATATTAATGGCCCAAACTCTGATCCCCAAACTTTTTTATCAGTTTCTATTGCATATCCAGAATCTTCTGAAATAAGAATATTTTTGTTCACTGTTACTTTACTTTTAACATAAGTCTTATCACTCCCATATTCTATGTAGCATTTGCAACCTGATTCGATAGTCCCTAAAAAATTTCCTGGGTTTGTTTCTTTAAAATACATAGAACACCCAGGCTTTTTATATAACTTATATTTAGATATGTTGTCTAGAAGAGATATATCTAGTGCACCACCAGTGAATCTTTCTTTGTCTTCAATCTTATAGTTACTAAAAATAAAAATTTCTTCTTCTTGGGATAACTTATTTATAGACTGCCTATAAGGATTCCATATGTCGTGTTGATATCTCTGCTCAGAGTAAAACGCAAAACAGTTATAAGTTTTAAAAAATAATGGCCTAATATGTATTTGAATATGTGCAAATTTTTTTGGATTATTTAAAGCTTGTTCCTTATTACTAAATACGCCTGAAACTATCTTTGCAAATTCTATGGTAGGTTTATTTTTCATCTTTTATATATTATTTAATTTTTTAAAGAACGAATCTCAGATGCATAAGATGTTTGAAGGATTGCTAATGAATCTAGTGATCTTGTAACAGAAGATCTACTCCTTAAATTGTTTGAGATAAACCATATTCTTTCCTCTGTACAAATATGACTGTATTCTGAATAAATAATTAGAGTTCCATCACCAAGAATTTTATATAATGACACTACTTGAATTGCTTCAGTATATCCAACGCTCCTAACTATTTTTCCTTCTGTTTTAGAAACTTCTATCGGAACGAGTATACTTTCGCCAGAAGAGTTTCCGTTTTGATTCTCCTCACCCCATTCACTTTTTGCTTCCCAACTAATTAGGAATGCTTTATTTACTGCTTTAGTAGTTATTAAATTATCTTTTAAAAATTTAATAACTCGTGCGTCGTTAGGTTTAGAAGGTGATATTTTTATTTTACTTCTTATTTCTTCAAATTCTTGAAATGCTAGAGAATGTCCGCTTCTCATTGAATTCCATTCCCCAACGCTTTTTAAGAAAAATTCTTTAATATTCATCTACTTTAATTAGATTGCTATTAATTTATTTTTAGAAGATTAAATAATTGTACAAATATCACTTGTCGCAAAAGCTTTTGTTAAGTATGAAGTTTCTAGGAAACTTTTTGTTTTAAAACCAGTTGGAGAATTCCATGATCTCATGTATGGAACAATATCTTCGCCAAAAATATTATTATATTCATTAGAATCTATTAGAAAATCAATATGCTCTTCAAAACCTAGGTTATTTATAATATTTGAACTTTGAGTTACTTCGCCTTTACTTTTGATGGGCCTACCAAGAATATGCTTGTATCTTAACTTGATAGCTTTATATTGGCTAATACCATCAAAGTAGAAATTTCTATAAATAGTTGATTTACAAATTTTCCTTGTAAATTCTCTTACTGTAAGATCACCATTCCTTAGCTTCCTTTCAATATCAATTGGACGCTCCGATTGCATTAATGATAAGTTTCCAAAGATGTGTTTATATAATGCATTGATTGCTACAAGTAATGCATCATCATCATTAGGAACAAATTCATTGATTTGAAGCATATTTATTCCAGCACTTTCCTTATTTAGTATTTTGTATTTATAACTTTCAATCTTATCCCTTCTGTAACTGCTCATAACATTGTTATGAATTAAGTTTTCGAATTGCTTAGGTTTGGTTTTAGATGTGACTGTGAATTTCTCTTTTTTCCCTGGCATTGATGCTCCTCTTATATGTAATCCATACGTTGTTTTTTTACTTCCAGATACTCTACTTTTGTTAAACTTAACTGGATCCTTATTAATAGCTTCTGCTCCTATTTTAAGCGCTTTAAAAGGAATACTTGACATATCAATACTTAATACTAATTTATTTTAACAATATGAAGAGAATAAATATAAATTTTTTATTTTTAGTTATCTATATTATTTAATTTCTTAATAATTTTTTGAAATCATTGGCTTTTTTTCTGCGTTTCGGAGACTTTATTTTTATTAAATCCAGTAATGGTTGCTAGTGCAAACATTCCAAGTAAGGCACCTCCCAACATTAGTCCAGCGCCCTGACTTACGCCTGCTCCAACAGCAACAATAATTGAATCACTTATTAATAAACTGATTATTAGAGCGGGCGTGAAAAGCCTCCATCGTGTTCCCCCTATCCCTAGCGCATAGCTTAAAAAGTCAAAAAGTCCAGTCATTAGTAGTCCAGTCATTAGAAAGAAATTGCCTTCTAGTTGATTTTGGTTAAAACTTTCAATTCTTTTCATGGCTTTTATTCCAACTAATTTCCGAACAGGAGCTCGGCCGAAATTTCTAGCTATAAAAAATGCTATCTGGCAAAAAATTAGGTCAGATATAAAAATAGTTAGATAACCTGTTTTGAAACCAAGTAATGATCCGGCTAAAAGTGAGTAAACTGAGCTAGGTAATGCTGGAAGGATTACGCTAATTCCTCGAAGTATCAGAATTCCCAGAGGTGCCCAAATGCCCATTTCTTTCACGGCACTTCTTAATGGTTCAATTCCATACGTCTGAATTAAGAAGACAAGTAAAATGAAAGCACCTATAAAAAATGCAATAGTTAGGTACTTTTGTAATTTTTCTTTTTTCAAATTGAACTCCTAGATATAGAGGATAAGCTCTTAAAAGACTTCTATTTAAATTATCCTATTTAAAATGTGTTTGATTTAGTTAATCCATAAAGATTTACGTGACATAAAATTAATCAATTTTGTATTTTTTGGCACGATACTAAAATAAAATTTTAAAGCTTAAACTTTATGCCCACATCTCCTGTAAAAAACTTGGTTACTGGAGGGGCTGGCTTCGTTGGTTCTCATTTGGTTGATCGTTTAATGAAATCTGGAGAAAAAGTTATATGTTTGGATAATTTTTTTACTGGGAGTAAAGAAAATATTGAACATTGGATTGGACATCCATCTTTTGAGCTTATAGATCATGATGTTATAGAGCCAATCAAGCTTGATGTGGATAGGATTTGGCATTTAGCTTGTCCAGCTTCTCCAATTCATTATCAATTTAACCCTATTAAAACAGCTAAAACGAGTTTTTTGGGGACTTATAATATGCTTGGATTAGCTAGGAAAGTTGGAGCTCGAATATTATTAGCAAGTACTAGTGAAGTTTATGGAAATCCCGAAATTCATCCTCAGCCTGAAAAATATAACGGCAATGTAAATCCTGTAGGAATCCGTAGTTGCTACGATGAGGGTAAACGTGTTGCGGAATCATTGTGTTATGACTATATGAGAATGCATGGTTTAGAAATAAGAATTGCTAGAATATTTAATACCTATGGTCCTAGAATGTTATTAAATGATGGAAGACTTATTAGCAACTTATTAGTTCAATCAATACATGGAAATGACTTGACTATTTATGGCAATGGTAAGCAAACCAGAAGCTTTTGTTTTGTTGATGACTTAATAGATGGTTTAACTTTATTCATGAATTCTTTAAATGTAGGACCTATGAATTTAGGCAATCCTGAAGAATTATCTATTCTTCAAATAACTAACTTAATAAGAAATATCTCAATTGAAAAAGTAAATCTGAAATTTTTAAAAGCACTAGATGATGATCCTTTAAGAAGAAAGCCTGATATTTATCTTGCACAAAAAGAATTAAATTGGGAGCCTAAAATAATGTTTAAAGAAGGATTAGCAATTACAAGAGAGTATTTTGAAAAGAAATTAATCTTTGAAAAAAGTAAATAAGTAATTAACTATTTTAAATTAAAAAGTTAATGAATAAGATGCTATGATGACATTCAAATTTAATATTTTTTGTAAAGTATAATAAACCCATGAATTCAAAGGCAAGTAATGAGACAATTCTTGTAACAGGAGCCGCAGGTTTTATTGGCGCGGCTTTAGTAAAAGCTCTTCTTAAGTTGGATTTTAAAGTTATAGGTATTGATAACTTAAATGACTATTATTCTACTTCCTTAAAGAGATCCAGATTAACTGAAATTGAAAAAGTTTCCACGGTAAATGGAGAATGGTTTTTTTATGAGATTCCTATAGAAGATAATAAAGTATTGCAAGACATAATTAATAGATACAATCCACAAGTTTTTGTTCATCTTGCCGCACAAGCGGGTGTTCGTTATTCAATAACCAACCCTGCTGCATATATACAAAGTAATTTGGTGGGTTTTGCAAATGTATTGGAAGGATGTAGGCAGAATCAAATCCCTCATTTGATTTATGCATCTAGCAGTTCTGTTTATGGTGGCAATAAAAATCTTCCTTTCTATGAAGAACAAGCCGTAAATCATCCAGTTAGTTTGTATGCAGCTACTAAGAAATCTAATGAATTAATGGCCCATACCTATAGCCACTTATATGATTTACCAACAACTGGACTACGATTCTTTACCGTTTATGGCCCATGGGGAAGACCCGATATGGCTCCAATGATTTTTGCGAGATCAATTTTAAATAATGAGCCAATCCAAGTATTTAATTACGGTAAAATGCAAAGGGATTTTACTTACATCGATGATGTAGTAGAGGGGATAATTCGTTGTTGCTTTAAGAAAGCAAGTATTGATGATGACTTTAATCCTCTTGTTCCTAACCCTTCAACTTCATCAGCACCTTATAGGATTTTTAATATAGGTAATTCACGTCCAACTCAACTCACATATTTTATAGAGTTATTAGAGAAGAATTTGGGAAAGAAAGCTATAAAGAACTTTCAACCTATGCAGCCGGGAGATGTAGTTTCTACTGCTGCAAGGATGGACTTGCTTAATTCGTGGGTAGATTACAAACCCATAACATCCATAGAAAATGGTATTAAATTGTTCTCTGAATGGTACTTAGACTATTTTAAAAATACTTTTTGAACACTGGTTTTGATTTTTCTGTTTATTTAAAACTTAGGCTAGTCCTAATAATTTAATTCTGAAGAGAGCAACATTTTTTGATTGGATTGGATTGGAAATTAGAAAAGGGTGATTTTTAATCTTCTCAAAAGCTATTTCAATCTTTTCATCTATTTTTATATCTTTATTATTTCCTAGATCACAATCCTTCCATGCTGCATCAAATGCCATTGCAAAACTATCAGCATTATTATATAAATTTTCACTAGATGCCTCTAAATTCATAAGAATAGAATCAAATGTTTAAATCATTTTACCTCTTTAATGGGATATTAAAAATGACTAAGTCATTTTAATCTGGTTAAGCATCATTTATTTTTCTTGATAAAGCCTATCGAAGTATAATTTATGCTTAATAATCTAACTAATGCATTTGAAAATAAAT
>OBPD01000016.1_pt1 | contig 24588 bp, 22 predicted proteins | sample 1494311 | NCBI WGS metagenome assembly OBPD01 (sample SAMEA3275629, study PRJEB22092) | marine metagenome | biome: Marine; feature: Surfacel waters; material: Sea Water | collected 2014-06-20T10:00:00+00 | depth 75 m | reverse complement strand
CAAGCGCCGTACCTATAAGATTTTTTTCTGGGAGAGCTCCCCAAACATGAGAGTCTAAACTGTTATTTCGGTTGTCTCCTAAGACCCAAAGTGAATATTCAGGTACATTTATTGCGTCCATTTCATATTGGATAGGTTCTTTAATCCAAGGTTCATTTATTTCTTTTCCATTTCTATATAGTTTCCCATCAGTTACTTCTATTTTGTCTCCAGGTAAGCCAACGACTCTTTTAATTAGCGCTGAACCATCACTGTAACCTGCTTCTGTAAGAATTTTTGGAGGTTTGAAAATAACAATCGTATTTAAATTTAAATGTTTATTTAGTTTATTATTAAGTCTTGGGGTTATTTTTTCTATCAATATTCTGTCTTGAATTTGCAAAGTTGGAATCATTGATCCAGATGGAATCCATCTAGGTTCAACTGCTTGCCATCTTAATAAAAGCGCAATTAATATCCAAACCAACAATCCTTTCCAGCTATTTTGGTTTTGATTCTTTTTTGATCCAGTAGATGTCATGAATTTTCTTTGTTTTAGTTACTTGTTGGAAAGTTTTTTACAAAAATCCAAGTAGTTGTTCTTTTGACAATTTCACTAGCTCGTTACAATTTTTTTATCAGCTTAGAGCTCCTTAAAACTCTAGTAGCTAAGGGAGTGAAATATTTTGTCCTTTGCCCCGGTAGCAGATCAGGCCCTCTAGCTTTAGCAGCAGCAAGTCTCTCTAAAAGAAAAGAATTAACTCTCATAACATCAATTGACGAAAGGTCGGCTGCATTCCTTGCTTTGGGAATAAGTGCAGCTAGTGGGCAAGTAAGTTGTGTCATTACAACTTCTGGAAGTGCTGTCGCAAATCTTTTGCCGGCTGCTGTTGAAGCAGATAGGTCATGCCATCCTCTCTTGTTTTTAACTGCAGATAGACCTTTGCGATTAAAAGAATGTGGAGCCAATCAAGCAGTTAATCAACAGGATTTTCTTAAGTCTGTTTGTAGACATTTTGATGAATCTCCAAAAGAAGGAATTCATTTGATTTCTAAAGAGAGACTGACATCTTTAGTTGGAAAATCATTCGAAATGGCTTCTAACATCCCTGGACCAGTTCATATTAACCTTGCTTATGAAGAGCCTTTGCATCCTTGCGAAATTGACCAGAATAAAGTTCTTGATGGATGGGGCATTGAAGGATTTTTAAAGGGAAAAATCACTCCAAATAAGGTTGAGGTTGTTAAAAGTTTTCAATCTTTAAAACTACCAAAATTAGATCCATTTTCTTTGGGAATAATTATTGTTGGGCCATGGAGAGGAAAAGTAAAACAACTTAATTCTTTTAGGGGCGCATTAAAGAAATGGCAAAAATTAACTGGATGGCCAATTCTTGCGGATCCACTCTCTGGGGTTGAAAATGATCAAGAGGGTTTAATAAATCACTGGGATCTTTTTTTCTCAATAGGTTTATTTGAAAAAATTAAAGAGATTCAAGTTTTACGATTGGGTCCAATACCTCCGAGTAGAGAATTACAAACTTGGCTTAAAAAACCTGGGAAATTTCAATTACTTATTACTGAGGGAGATTGTCGAAATCTTGATCCCATAGGTGGCTCGACACAATTTAGTGAAGGATTTTCTTGTTGGGTTGATAAAATGCTTGAGTGTATTCCTGTAAAGCCAGCAATAGATAAAAAAATTGTTAGTCAAAAGTTGACTAAAGAGCTTATAAAATATGATTTATTTATCCATGATTGGCTTGATAAAAGGTTATTCAGAAATGGGTTAATTACTGAACCTGCTTTAGCTAGATTGCTTCCTCGCTTGTTACCAGATTCTATCCCTGTGATGATTGCTTCAAGTAGTCCCATAAGAGATTGGTTGAGTTATTCGGGTGAGGGGGCTTTCCTGAGAAGGTGTTTTGGCTTTAGGGGGGCATCAGGAATTGATGGGACACTCTCAATGGGTATGGGATTATCAATAATTATGGGGAGAATGGTATTGATTACAGGTGATTTAGCACTTCTTCATGATACAAATGGTTGGCTATTTTCAAAGGATAAAAATATTAGTCTAATTGTAATCATGATTGATAATGGTGGAGGGGGTATATTTAATCAATTAAATATAGATAGAATTGAAGAAGGCGATTTTGAAGAAATTTTTCTTATGCCTCAGCAAGTTTGTCATCTTACACTTGCGAAAGCCTATGGATTGAAATATAAGCAAGTTGCTTGCTTGGATGATTTAGAAAAAGCAATTGAATGGAGTTTTTCTTTGTCAACAAATGTATTAATAAGAGTTTGTACTAACTCTATTGAAGATCATAGATTGAGAGTAAATTTAAGTGATGACCTAAAAAAAACATTATCTGAGAATTTATCAAGTTTTGACTAAATTTAATTAAAAAATGACTTTAAAACCTATTACTCCTAACAATATGTCTAGAAGAGTTCTCCCTGGGGAAATTATTACCTCATGGGTTTCTGTTGGTGAATACAAAGATATCTTGCTTGATAAAAGTCCAGAAGGAATTGCTCGTGTTGCGATAAATCGTCCTGAGAAAAGAAATGCTTTTCGACCTCAAACAATTTCAGAACTTTGTGATGCATTTATTAGAATAAGAGAAGATCCAAAAATTGGAGTCGTTTTATTTACAGGCGTAGGGCCTTCCAAAGATGGAAAGTTCGCTTTTTGTTCTGGCGGAGATCAGGCTATACGCGGAAGTGGAGGATACCTTGGAGATGATGGAATTCCGCGTTTAAATGTTCTTGATTTACAACGTATAATTCGGAGCCTTCCTAAAGTAGTTATTGCGCTTGTCCCTGGTTTCGCTATAGGGGGAGGACATGTTTTACATTTAATTTGTGATCTGAGCTTGGCTGCAGATAATGCAATTTTCGGACAAACAGGACCTAAAGTTGGGAGCTTTGATGCAGGGTTTGGTTCCAGTTATTTAGCAAGGGTTGTAGGTCAAAAAAAGGCTAGAGAAATTTGGTTCCTATGCAGGAAATATGGAGCGAAGGAAGCATTGGATATGGGGCTAATAAATGCAATCTCACCAATTAATTTACTCGAGTCAGAAGGTGTTAAATGGGCGAGGGAAATACTTCAAAACAGTCCAACAGCTATAAAGTGTTTGAAATTTTCTTTTAATGCTGATACAGATGGATTAGCAGGTATCCAAGAGCTAGCTGGCCAGGCAACACATCTTTTTTATACGACTGATGAGTCAAAGGAGGGAAGAAATGCTTTCATGGAGAAAAGGGATCCTGATTTCTCCGAATCAAAATGGCTTCCATGATTTTATTTGGTTTATCCAAAAAATAAATCTTTCTTTTTCATGAATTAAATGCGAATACTTTTTGCTGCTGCTGAATGCGCCCCAATGATAAAGGTTGGAGGTATGGGTGATGTTGTTGGTTCATTACCTCCTGCGCTTAAAAAACTTGGACATGACGTTCGATTAATAATTCCAGGGTATGGAAAATTATGGACGTTGATGGATATTGCTCCTGAACCTATCTTTCGATCCAACACAATGGGTGTTGACTTCTCTGTTTTTGAAACAAAGCATCCCTCTAATGGGTTGCCAATTTATTTAGTTGGACATCCATGTTTTGATTCTGAGCGTATTTACGGAGGAGAAGATGAAGATTGGAGATTTACTTTTTTTGCTAGTGCAGTCTCTGAATTTGCATGGAACTCATGGAAACCACAAGTCCTCCATTGTCATGACTGGCATACTGGAATGATTCCAGTTTGGATGCATCAAGACCCCGAAATCAGTACGGTATTTACTATTCATAATCTCAAATATCAAGGCCCATGGAGATGGAAGCTTGATCAAATAACTTGGTGCCCTTGGTATATGCATGGTGATCACACCATGGCATCAGCAATGTTGTATGCGGATAGAGTGAATGCAGTATCTCCAACTTATTCAAGAGAAATTCGAACATCTGAATATGGAGAAAAATTAGAGGGACTTTTAAATTATATTTCTGGGAAACTACGAGGAATATTAAATGGAGTTGATCTAGATGAGTGGAACCCAGCAACGGATAATTCATTGCCAGCTAAATTTAGTGTAGATAATATTTCTGGTAGAGCAATTAATAAAAGAGTCCTGCAAGAAAGAATGGGACTGGAAGTGAACCCTGATAAATATCTAATGGGAATGGTTGGTAGGCTTGTTGACCAAAAAGGTATTGATCTTTTACTACAAGTAGCTAATAGGCTTCTTTCTTATACTGACTCTCAGGTCGTTGTTCTTGGGACGGGTGATCGCTATTTAGAGTCATCTTTATGGCAACTTGCGATTGAGTATCCTGGTCGTTTTTCTGTTTTTCTTACTTACGATGATGCATTATCTAGGCTCATTTATGGAGGCGCTGATGCATTCCTAATGCCTAGTCGCTTTGAGCCGTGTGGTATCAGTCAGTTATTAGCTATGCGTTATGGTGCAATTCCGATCGTTAGAAAAGTAGGTGGTTTAGTAGATACAGTAGAGCCTTATAACCCCATGAATGAAACAGGTTCCGGATTTTGCTTTGATCGGTATGAACCAATTGACTTTTATACATCATTAGTTCGTTCTTGGGAAGCATATAGACATCAAAAAAGTTGGAAGCAGTTGCAATTAAGAGCAATGTCAAATAAATATAGTTGGGATAGATCCGCGAAGGAATATGAATTAATGTACAAAGACGTTTGTGGAATTAAGGAGCCTTCTCCTGATGCGGCAGAGGTTGAAAAGTTTTCTTATGGCCAAGAAGCAGATCCTTCAAGAAAAGGCAAAAAAATAAAATTATAGGATTTTTGAGTATTTAGATTACTTTGCTTCTATTCAAATATTTGTATGGATATTACTTTTAAGGACTTAATTAAACTTTGGGGGACGCTAGATAATCAAAAGGAAATAGATCTTGATTTACCTATTGGTCGTATATCTACTGATTCGAGGACAATTGAAAAGGGTGATTTCTTTGTCCCTTTGGTAGGTAATAAATTTGATGCTCATGATTACTTAGATATGGCTTTTGATCTTGGTATACAGGCAGCAGTAGTTTCTGAAAAATATAATGGTTTGGTACCAACTGGCCTGCCTCACTGGGTGGTTCCAGATACTCTGTACGCATATCAACAGATCGCATTGCTTCATCGAAGAAATTTAAGTCTTCCTGTAGTTGCTGTTACTGGCTCTGTTGGTAAAACAACTACAAGAGAATTGATTCGAGCAATATTGTCTCCTCTTGGTGAAATTGTCTCTAGCAGAGGGAATGAAAATAATGATGTAGGTGTTCCAAAAACTTTGCTTAGTGGGTCGGAAACAGATGCTGCATTTGTTCTTGAAATGGGTATGCGTGGTTTTGGTCAAATTACACGTCTCTCTCGAGTCGCTGAACCTGATATCGCTGTAATTACAAATGTGGGACAAGCTCATATTGGCATTCTTGGTAGTAGAGAAAATATTGCAAAAGCCAAGTCAGAAATCACCTCATACTTAAGCCCTGATGGTGTTGTGATTATTCCTTTTGGCGATTACATCTTAGAAAAAGCTTTGTTAGAAAAATGGTCAGGACGTATTGTTCGAGTAGAGATAGAGGGCTTTTCACTGAATTGGTTAGATTGTAATAATGAGCATTTTGCTTTTCAAGATATTGAACCAGATTATATTTCTCAAATTGATATGCAAAATAATTTCATTCTTTTTGAGGGAAGAAAATTCAAATTGCCCCTTGAAGGAAGACATAATGCTATGAATTTTCTTCTGGCATTAACTGTCGCAACAGAATTAGGACTATCAATAAAGAAACTTGATCAATTAAAAATAAATATGCCAATAGGAAGAAATAGATTGGTTGATTGTGGACAATATTTAGTATTAGATGAGACTTACAATGCATCTCCTGAATCTGTTATTGCATCTCTAGAGTTATTGGTAAGCAAGCCTGGTAGACATTTTGCGGTTTTAGGTACGATGCTTGAGTTGGGATCTGAGAGTATTTTACTGCATCAAAAAGTTCTTAAAAAAGCAATTGAATTAGGTCTGACTGGTATTGTTTTCGTCTCTTGTGGGGAGGAATCTAATATCATAAAAAAGACAATTAAAGAATTACCAAATCATGATGTAGTAAGTACCCCAAAAGATGCGGCTATGTCACTGCTACCATGGCTTTCGCCGGGAGACAATATTTTAATTAAAGGTAGTCGTAAGTTGGAATTAGAAAAAGTATTACCTTATTTACAGAAATAACTTCGCCGTTATAGTTAATCAGCCTTAGTTCTAATAATTGCTTTTGATCTTTCAACTACTAAACTTTTATCTGGAATATCTTTACTTATTGTTGAGCCTGCACCAATGGTTACATGTGCCCCAATCTTGATAGGTGCAACAAGTACTGAATTCGCACCGGTTTTTGAATAATCATCAATAATTGTTCTATGTTTATTTTTACCATCAAAATTAGCTGTGATAGTACCTGCTCCAATATTAATATTTTTTCCTAGAGCTGAATCACCTACATAGCTTAAATGATTGATTTTTGTTCCTTCACCAATACAACTTTTTTTTATTTCTACAAAGTTTCCTATTTTAGAATTTTGTCTTATGTTTGATTCCGGTCTTATGTGGGCGAATGGACCAATTGATGTATTATTTCCAATCGTTGCCTCATTGATGAATGAATGAATGGCTAATACATTTTCTGCAAGAGTTGAATTTGTTATGACACTACCTGGTCCTAAATGACATCCATTTCCAATACTGCATTTACCGCGAAGATGAGTTTGTGGCTCAATAATTACGTCTGTACCAAAGTTTGAATCCTCACTTAGAGAGCAACTAATAGGATCAACAAAAGAAACTCCCTTGCTCATCCATAAGGATTTAAGCTCTTCTTGGATGTAATGTTCGCATTCAGATAGTTGAACTCTATCATTAATGCCTTTGATCTCAAATGGATTGTCTACCTCAAAATGCAATGCTTTTTTGAGTAAACTTATAGTATCTGTTAAATAAATTTCATTTTGACTATTTTGGTTAGATAATAAGTTTAAAACATCTGATAGTTGTTGCCAATTGAAACAATATATACCTGCATTTATTAATTTATTTTTTCGCTGTTCATTGGTGCAATCTCTCTCTTCGATGATTTTTTTTACTAGTCCCGACTCATCTGTAAATACTCGCCCATATCCTGTTGGAGAGTCTAAACTTGCAGATAAAAAAGTTACACTCGCGTTGGATTCTTTATGAAATTTTAAAAGCGAACTTAGCGTTTCCTCTTTTAGTAGTGGTACATCGCCATTTAATACTAGAAGTTCCCCATTAAACCCTTTTAATCTAGGCTTTAATTGCTGAATCGCATGTCCTGTTCCATTTTGAGGTTGCTGAAGAACAAAATCTAAGTCTTGATGTTTTCTCAGAGAGTCCTCTACTAAATTAGCTTGATGTCCTACAACTATTAATCTACGGTTTGGTTTGAGCCCATGAGTACAAGACAAAACCCTATCAATAAGTGATTTTCCTGCCAAAGGGTGAAGGACCTTAGGCAGCTTGCTTTTCATTCGCGTACCTTTTCCAGCCGCTAAAATTGCGATGGCAAGCATTAGAGTATTTTTTTAGAAATCTAATTGCTTTATTGCTATCGCGCAGTATTCCATCGTTTTCTCCATGATGAAGTGTTTATTAATTGACTTTTAGATTGCTCTATTTCTCTTGTTGAAATAATTTCTTTAGAGTTTCCTTTCCCTGTTGGATCTCTATAAGGAATTGATGAACGCGTAGCAAGGTGTTCTACTTCTTTGGTGCTTAGCTCTTTAATCTGACAATTTTTTTCAATCAACTGTTGTTCAATTTTCTTTTTCATAGCAACTGTCCCTGAACTCCATTTTCTTTGATCATCGGTTGATGGAACTATTGAATAGATGTTTAAACCAGCTCTTTTGAAACTCGCTCTAATTGAGGCAGCAGTTGAATATGTAATCAAGCGGCCCTCGGTAGATAGCCTTTCGGTTAATAAAGAGATGAACTCCTCACTCCATAGCTCGGGACACTTTTGTGGAGAAAAAGGATCAAGAAGAATTAAATCAAACCTAAGAGAATCTTGTATTTCGAATATTTTTTGTCTCGCATCCCCCCAGTGAATAGTTCCTTGGTTAAAACCTTCAGTCCATTTCCCCGATATGTTTAAGCAATTAAAAAAATGCAATACTTTTGAAGACCAAATTTCTTGAAATATTTTTTCATTAAGACCAAGATTTAGAGGCTTTTGATCAATCTCAAGTCCATGCCATTCGATTTTAATATTGCGTTGAAGTAACTCTTCGAGAATACATCCAGTGTTGTATCCTAAGCCCATACAAACATCTAAAACAACAATTTTTTTAGCGTTATAAAATTCTTCTAATTGAGCTGGTAATAGATATTTATTGATTGATTCTCTGAGGGCTCCGTCCTTATCATGAAATCCTTCTTCATAGCTCAAGCTATAAAGACTTAAACTCCCATCTTTTGTCGTATGTTTTTTATAATCATCCAATTCTCAGAAAGCTAATTTTTTTGTTGAAGTCTCTTAAGATCACTCCAAAAATCAGGATATGAAATTGCGGCAGCCTCACTACGTCGTAATGTCGAATTAGAATTAGCCATTATTGATGCAATAGCTAAACTCATGGCTATACGGTGATCATCCTCGCTATCAAGTTCACATCCTTCTAAGCTTTTTCCTCCATAGATAGTTAGACCATCTTGATGCTCATCTACGCTGGCTCCCATCCTTTTTAATTGCCTTGCCATTACAGCTAATCGATCAGTTTCTTTAACTCTTAGTTCACTTGCTCCTTTTATTTGACTGATACCATTACAAAAACATGCTCCTACGGATAAAATGGGTATCTCGTCTACAAGCCGTGGCATTATCTCACCGTCAATTTTAAATGGTTTTAAGTTTTCTTTGTAGAAAACTTTAATATCTCCGACAGGTTCACCGGCTACATCTCTTTTGTTTATTACGTTGATATTTGCTTCCATTGCTTCTAATACGTCAAGTATTCCAGTCCTTGTTGGATTTAGACCAACATTTTCTACAACCAACTCTGATCCGGGTATGATGCTACCTGCAACGAGCCAAAATGCAGCGGAACTAATATCCCCTGGAACAATAATTGATTGACCTTTTAGATCTTTACCAGGGGAAACAGTTATATGTCTACCCATTTCTCCACCAACCTCTAGATTAGCTCCGAAGGCTTTTAGCATTCTCTCGCTATGATCTCTTGATCTGGCGGGTTCAATAACCGTCGTTGAGCCTTCTGCATTAAGAGCAGCTAGTAGGATTGCAGATTTTATCTGAGCACTTGCTACTGGTGTACCAATTACGGCACCTCTTAATTTATTCCCAATAATCGATAGAGGAGCCAAGTCTCCACCGCATCTTCCGAAAACTTTAGCCCCCATCATTTTTAACGGCTGTCCTACTCTTTTCATCGGCCTATTTCTAAGTGATTTATCGCCTGTGAGGATGAAATGATGATCTTTTTGACCGGCTAATAATCCCATTATTAATCTCATAGTTGTTCCTGAATTTCCGCAGTTCAGAATATCTTGTGGCTCTTGGAGGCCATTTAATCCAACGCCTTCAATTTCAATAATGTCTCCTTTCTTTATTGGACTAATTTTTACGCCCATTGATCTAAGGCATTCAGCCGTACTTAATGGATCTTCAGCAGGTAAAAGGCCCTCAATTAGTGTTTTCCCCTTAGCAATAGCCCCAAAAAGTAGTGCACGGTGTGAGATTGATTTGTCTCCAGGTACTTTCACCTTTCCACAGAGCTCCCCTCCTTTTTGAAGGTTTCTTAAAGACTGATCTTTAGTGGGAGCTTTCAATGAAAAAACAATATATTTTTTTATATTTTATTTATCGATAAGCTTTATTCCTGATTTATGAATTGTTTATTTGTTTTTGACGCATTAATTCATCGATAACATACCCAAATAATTCTGGACTTGGTTGCTTGTTTTCCAGTTCCGATAACCCTAGTTCTTCCCATCTTTCATCAACTTTGTCTTCAAGCTCTTTCGGTCTTGTTAGTGGTTTGCCCCAATCATGATTTTTCTCTGGGCCAATTTTTGTTGTTGCATCAATAGCTAATCTCCCTCCTAAGCCAATATTTTCACTCGCGAAGTCAAGGGTATCAAAAGGAGTATTTTCAAGCACAAATAAATCTCTTTGAGGGTCAACTTGGCTGGATAAGACCCAAACGACTTGTCTAGGATCTCTTACGTTAATTGTGGAGTCGACGACGACGACAAATTTTGTATAAGTAAATTGGGGTAAAGCACTCCAAAACGCCATAGCAGCTCTTTTGGCTTGACCTGGATAAGCTTTGTCAATTGATATGACTGCCAACTTATAACTCAAGGCTTCCATCGGAAGGAAAAAATCAATAATTTCAGGTATTTGTTGTTTAAGTATTGGTGTATAAATTCGATTTAATGCTATTGCCAGCATTGCTTCTTCTTTTGGAGGCCTACCGCTAAAAGTTGTTAAGAATATTGGTTTTTTTCTTTGAGTCATACAGTGGAATCTAATCAAAGGTGAGGACTCAGCACCCCCATAGAAGCCCATATGGTCTCCAAAAGGACCATCCATCATCTCTTCTCCAGGAGATATAGACCCTTCAAGAACAACTTCACTATGACTTGGTACCTGAAGATCAATAGTTTTGCATTTGGTTAATCGAACACCCTCTCCTGCATACAAGCCTGCAAAAAGCCACTCGCTTAGCTGCACTGGAATGGGAGTTGCTGCCGCCATGACAAGAAGTGGATGAACTCCAATAGCAACAGCTACTTCTAGTTTCTTATTCATTGCAGCTGCTTTGCGAAGATGCCTGGCTCCTCCTCTGACACTTAACCAATGGACTGTCATGCTCTTTGCAGACTGTCTTTGGAGTCTGTAAACACCGACATTTGGCACGCCTGTTTCTGGATCTTTCGTTATTACAAGGCCTAAAGTGATGGCTCCTCCAGCATCCTCTGGCCAGGGACGCAAAAGTGGCAAATGATTTAGATCCAAGTCTTTTTCACTAATTACTTGTTGATGGCATGGTGGCAATAGATCAATATCTGGACGTGCTTTAAGTAGATCCCATGCAACTGAAGCAAAAGCTTTGGTTTCTTTAAGCCCTTTCGGAGGACGTGGTTGCTGAAGAAGAGCTAATTTCTTCCCTAAATCTTCCAATTCTTCTTGCTTCTCTAAACCCATACTCCAAACCACACGTTCCATCGTCCCAAGTAAATTCACTGCAACAGGCATTGATGATCCTTTTACATTTTCAAAAAGTAGAGCAGGACCTCCCATCCCAAGGACTCGATCACTTATGGCCGCAATTTCTAAGTCACTATCAACTGGACTGCTTATTCTTTTCAGTTGTCCTTTCTTTTCTAAAAGAGTAAGAAAATCTCTAATGTCCCGTGTAAGAGGTTCTTGACGAAATAATTTCATGAAGGTCTGCACGATTAACCTATTTGTCTAGTTACTGTGACGCAAGTTATCAGCCTTTGTGGAAATGAAACTTTCTTATTTTTATGTAGCGGCAGATGTTCCTGATGGAATTATTCCTGAATCATCAGTAGTGATTGATGTTCTGAGAGCTACAACAACTATTGCTTGGGCACTGGAAAATGGAGCTGACTCAGTGCAAGTGTTTGCAGATGTTGATGAACTTAAAAATCAGGCAAAGACTTTTGACTCTAAAGAAAAAATACTTGTTGGAGAGAGAGGTGGAAAAAAATTAGATGGATTTGACTTGGGAAACTCTCCATTGGGAGTCTCACCTGAGAGTGTAAAAGGGAAAAGAGTTTTTATGAGCACTACCAACGGGACAAGGTCACTACATCGTGTTAGAGAGTCCAAAAGTTTGTACACAATGGCACTCCCAAACAGAAAAGCTATTGCTGAAAGATTGAAAAGTGATAATCCTAAAGAAGTTTGGATTGTTGGTAGTGGTTGGGAAGGTTCCTATTCTTTAGAAGATTCTTTAGCTGCTGGGGCTTTAGCCTCTCTTTTAATGGATCAATTAGAGTCTGTGCAGATAGTAAATGATGAATTAATGGCCTCCATAGCACTATGGAAAAATTGGGAGAATGATGTTGAAGGATGTTTACGTATTGCAAGTCATGGACAAAGACTTGCAGGAATAGGTAATCATGATGATGATTTTGCTTGTTGCGCTTCTTTGGATAACCTTTCTGTTATTCCAAAACAGATTGAGATGGGCGTACTTCGCTCAAACTAACTTTTAAATTATTTTTCTTTTTTAACTCAGTGTCAGATTTTTTGGCTGCGGCCTTACAGCTAACAAGTACCTCAGACATAGACGCAAATCTCAATGCTGCTGAAGAACAAATTGAGTTAGCGGCAAAGCGTGGGGCTGATCTTGTTGGACTTCCTGAAAACTTTGCATTTTTGGGTGAAGATCAGAAAAAATTAAAAATTGCATCTTCAATATATGAAAAATGCAATAGTTTTTTAGTAACAATGGCAAGGAGATATCAAGTCGTTTTACTTGGAGGTGGTTTCCCTGTTCCCGCTGGCGATGGAGTAAGAACTTTAAATAGAGCGGAGTTGTTTGGAAAGGACGGTCAATCTCTAGCAAGATATGACAAGATTCATCTTTTTGATGTTGATCTACCTGAAGGAAATACTTATAGGGAATCTGAAACAATTGTTTCGGGAAGTGAATCTCCACCTGTAGTTGATGTGCCTGGTCTTTGCAAAATTGGATTATCTATTTGTTACGATGTGCGATTCCCTGAACTTTATCGGGATTTGGTAAATAAAGGCGCAGATTTATTAATGATTCCAGCTGCTTTTACTGCTTTTACGGGAAAGGATCATTGGCAAGTCTTGCTCCAAGCAAGAGCTATTGAAAACACTGCTTATGTTGTTGCACCAGCGCAAACTGGTCGTCACTATGGCAGAAGACAAAGTCATGGGCATGCGATGGTAATTGATCCATGGGGGACAGTTTTAGCAGATGCAGGGGTTGTTCAAGGAGCAGCAATAGCTCCTGCTGATAAAGAAAGAGTGGAGAGAATTAGAGGACAAATGCCCAGCCTGAAACATCGAAAAACAGAGCTTTTTATTTGATGTTTAAAGATCAATCTTTAATGTCAAAACTAGGATTGTTTGCGGGATTTATTTTTTGTTCCAATCTCTTTATTTCTTTACCTCTAAGATCTGCTAGTGCTCTTGCCGCTTGGGCCTTAACTAGCAACGGTAGCCTTAAATTACGAACTTCCTCTGGGGCTAAATTAGATGCTTTTTATCAATCTTCAACTACTGATAAGGGTGATAGGGTTTGGATCGATTTCACTGGAGAATTAAGCCGCCCTAGGACTATTAAAGGTAATGGATCAGTTAAGGAAATCAGGCTAGGAAAACCCTCTAAGGGTATAACAAGGCTTGTTATTGAATTCCTGCCATCAGTAGAATTAGAACCCTCAAAATTACAATTAATTGGTATATCAAAAAATACCTGGGAATTGGAACTTATTGGTCTAGAAAGTAATTCTTTTCGTCCGATTGAAGAAGGTAATATCCTAAGAAACTCAATAAAAAGAACTTATGAAAAAATAAAGCCTCAAGATTTAGATGTTTCTTCTTTACCAAATGTACCCTATGGAAAGTATAAAGTTGTTATCGATCCAGGGCATGGTGGCTCAGACCCTGGTGCTGTTGGAATTAATGGATTAAGAGAGACTGATATTGTTTTAGAAGTGTCAAAGAGTGTTTCAGATTTTCTAACAAATAAAGGAGTTAAAACTATTTTAACTCGGAATTATGAGAGAACATTAGACTTACAGCCAAGAGTTACCAAGGCTAATAATTCAAAAGCAGATATTTTTGTTAGTATTCATGCAAATGCAACACGAGGAAAGAGAAAAGAAGTTAATGGCTTAGAGACCTATTATTACTCTGGTTATAAAGGCTATTCTTTAGCTAAAAATATACAAAAACAAATTTTGATTGTTTCTCCGCAAAGTCCTGATAGGGGTGTTCGTAGATCACGCTTTTATGTGATAAGAAAAACATTAATGCCTGCAGCTTTAGTAGAAATTGGATTTGTTACCGGTATGTACGACGCCGATTTATTACGACAAAAATTCTATAGGGATAAAATGTCTTTTGCTATTGCTAGGGGAATACTTAACTATCTAAAAATTTCAAATTAGATATGCGTATTGGATTATTTGATAGTGGTATTGGAGGCTTCACTGTTCTAAAAAAGGTTATTGAGTTATGTCCCAATAATTCATTTATATATTTAGCTGATACAGCAAGACTTCCTTATGGAGTAAAGACAACTAATGAGATCAAAAAAATTGCTGAAGAAATATCATCTTGGTTTAGTTATCAAAATATTGACGCTTTTTTGGTCGCCTGTAACACAACAAATGCCATTGCCTTGGACGTACTTAAAAACAATTTAGATATCCCTGTTTTTGACTTGATTGGCTCTACTGCCTCAACCATTCAGGAATCTAGGGTGGGTGTTCTCGCAACTCCTTCTACAGTAAAAACAAAAGCTTATACAAATGCGATTTTAGAATTCAAGCCAAAAACTTTTGTAATTGAGCAACCATGCCCTGCATTTGTTCCAATGATTGAAATGGATAATATTAATTCAGATGATATTACTGATGTTGCGACTGGGTATTTACAACCTCTTTTAAAACAAAAAATTCATTCTTTAATTCTTGGTTGTAGTCATTATCCTCTCATAACTCCCTCTCTGATAAAGGTTTTACCATCAAGTGTTAAATTGATTGACCCCGCAGAAGCTCTTTCTTTTAAATTAAAGTTTTTTATTGATTCAAAAACAAGCAATTATTCAAAGAATAAAAATTTTGTTGATTTAAAGTTTTACGTAACCTCTAACCTTAAAAATTTTCCCAATAAAGCAAAGCATTGGTTAAATGTATTTCCTGAAGTTAATCTTGTTTCACTGCAGAAGAAGGGCTGGGTCTCTTAATATCAAAAAGTAGAGCGGTTTTATGACCACAGCCACGGAAATTCTTCAACCTGTAGAACTTGATCTAGAAGCGTTGCTTTTGGATCTTCGCAGCCTCATAGGTGCTGGGCACCCTATTTTGCAGGCTGCTGCAGAACATCTTTTTAGTGCAGGCGGTAAACGTTTAAGACCTGGAATTGTTTTATTAATTTCAAGAGCTTTGACTTCTGAAAAGGAACTTCCTATGAAGCATCGGAAATTGGCCCAGATTACTGAGATGATTCATACCGCTTCTCTTGTTCATGATGATGTCGTTGATGAAGCTGATACCCGAAGAGGTGTTGAAACTGTCCATAGTAGATTTGATCCTAGGATAGCTGTTCTTGCTGGAGATTTTCTATTTGCTCAAGCAAGTTGGCATTTGGCAAATCTTGAGAATTTAGAGGTTGTTAAATTGTTAAGTAGGGTGATTATGGATCTAGCTGAAGGTGAAATAAAGCAGGGTCTTAATAGATTCGATTCAAGTCAATCTTTTGAGAGTTATTTAGAAAAAAGTTATTGTAAAACCGCCTCTCTAATTGCTAATAGTTCCAAGGCTATCGGTGTTTTATCTAATGTCGATCAAGAGAGCTTAAATTCACTCTATTTTTTTGGAAGACAATTAGGATTAGCTTTTCAAGTGGTTGATGATATTCTCGACTTTACGGGAAATGATGAACAACTAGGTAAACCAGCAGCTAGTGATCTTCAGAGTGGTTATCTTACTGCCCCGGTCTTTTATGCTTTGGAAGAAAATCCACGTCTTAGTGAACTTATTAATGGTAAATTCTCCCAAAAAGATGATCTTGATAAAGCTCTATCTCTCGTAAGAGATTCAAGTGCGATTAAAAAATCAAGAGAATTAGCCGAACAATTTGCATCTGAATCAAAAGATTCTATTTCTTGGTTGCCAGATTCACCATCAAAAAAAGCTTTACTAGAATTACCTGAATTTGTTATTAGCAGACTTTATTAACTTAATACTCATTCAATATTTGATCAATTTCTTTTAGATGACTGATTTGTCTTAAATTAATGTGTTGATCCAAATCTTCTTTTTTCGGAAGTTCTTCACTTTGTGCTTTTAAAAATAAAACATAACATCCAGCCTCTAAGGCTGAAGATACTCCAGCAATTGAATCTTCAACAGCCCAGCATTCTTGAGGAGCAATATTTAATTTTTTAGCTGCTAGTAGATATGGATCTGGAGCTGGTTTCCCCTTCGCTAGTAATTTTTCATCGCCAAGAACTATTACAGAAAATAGATCCATCCATTTGTGTTTAGTCGTTTTTATTTGGAAAGATTCCTTGCTGCTACTAGTTACTAAAGCCATTGGGATATTGTTCTTATGACACCTTTCTACCAAGCTCTCTCCACCTTGCATTGCTTGGGCCCTAAGGATGAGTTGTCTTGAGATGGGTCTATGACGGTCTAGTAAGTCTTTCGCCTCAACTGTCTTTGGAATCAATTTAACTAGTTCATTGGCACAATCAATTCTTCTTTTTCCTCTCAAGAGTTTTAGTTGCTCAAGGGTTAAATTTAGATCAAAAAGTGCGGCGGTTTCTTTCCATGCTTGTCCATGTAAGGGTTCTGAATCAATTAGAACTCCATCAAGATCAAATAAAAATGCTTTAGGAAAATTCCAATTTTTCTTCATTATGAATTTGTTTTAAATAAGAGTTTCACTATTCAAGCCTTTTGGTCAGAAATAGCTTGAATGAAATAAATGAAAAGTTGTTTTTATCTTTCATGAATTCAAACAATTCTAACTCTATTGAGTCTGTTCTACAGGAGCAGAGAGTTTTCCCCCCTTCTGATAACTTTTCCAGTAAAAGTAGGATCTCATCTTTTTCAAAGTATTTGGAAATGTCTGAGATGGCCAAATCAGATCCAAATAAGTTTTGGGGTGACGCAGCTAGAGAAGAATTACACTGGTTTAAATCTTTTAATAAAGTACTCGATTGGTCCAATCCACCATTCGCTAAATGGTTTGATGGAGGAAAAACTAATATTTCCTTTAACTGCTTAGATCGTCACTTAAATAGTTCAACGGCTGACAAAGTCGCCTTGATTTGGGAAGGTGAGCCAGGTGATAAGAAAAAATATACCTACAAACAACTACACAAAGAGGTATGCAAAGCAGCCAATGCACTCAAGTCTATAGGTATTGGTAAAGGAGATCTTGTCGCTTTGTATATGCCTATGGTTCCCGAAGCTGCAATTGCAATGCTTGCATGTGCAAGGATTGGAGCTCCGCATTCAGTAGTATTTGGAGGCTTTTCCTCTGAGGCACTAAGGGACCGATTAATTAATGGAGAAGCGAAAGCAATAATTACAGCTGATGGTGGTTTTAGAAAAGATAAAGTAATTCCTCTCAAAGATGCTGTTGATCAAGCATTGGAAGGTGGTGCTTGTCCAAAGGTCGAATCAGTTTTAGTTGTTCAAAGGACAAAAAAAAATATCGCCATGGATGATGGTAGAGATTATTGGTGGCATGAAATTGTAGACAGTCAAGAAGATGATTGTTTGCCGGAACAAATGGATAGTGAGGATTGTTTATTTGTTTTGTATACCTCAGGCTCTACAGGCAAACCAAAGGGAGTAGTTCATTCAACAGCTGGGTATAACCTTTGGTCTCATTTAACTTTTAAATGGATTTTTGATATTCGTGAAAATGATGTTTATTGGTGCACAGCTGATGTGGGTTGGATAACCGGACATAGTTATATCGTCTATGGTCCACTATCTAATGGTGCAACCACTGTTATGTATGAAGGAGTTCCTAGACCATCAAATCCAGGAGCTTTTTGGGATGTAATTCAGAAGCATAAAATTTCGATTTTTTACACTGCTCCAACTGCTATAAGGGCTTTTATGAAAGCGGGTAACAAGATTCCTAACCAATACGATTTATCTAGTTTGAGGCTTTTAGGAACTGTTGGAGAGCCTATTAATCCAGAGGCTTGGATATGGTATCGGGATGTTATTGGAGGAGGTCGATGCCCGATAGTTGATACATGGTGGCAAACAGAAACTGGAGGAGTGATGATTAGTCCTCTTCCTGGGGCGACGCCAACGAAACCTGGATCAGCAACTTTCCCTTTACCCGGAATTGAAGCCGATGTAGTCAATTCAGATGGGGATTCTGTCGCTAATAATGAGGGTGGATATTTGGTAGTTAAAAGACCTTGGCCTGGAATGATGAGGAATGTTTATGGAGACGAAAAAAGATTTAGAGAGAGTTACTGGGAGTATTTAAAACCTTCAGACAATAGCTATATGTATTTTGCTGGAGATGGGGCTCGAAGAGATGAAGATGGTTATTTTTGGGTTATGGGGAGAGTTGATGATGTTATAAACGTCTCTGGTCATAGGCTTGGAACAATGGAAATAGAATCAGCTTTAGTTAGTCATGAGCTCATTTCAGAAGCCGCAGTTGTGGGTAGACCTGATGATTTAAAAGGAGAATCAATCGTAGCCTTTGTAACCTTGAAAACTGGCGCAGAAGCAAATGAAAATATTGAGGCACAATTAAAAAAACACGTCGTGAATGAAATAGGCCCTATTGCTAAACCTGATGAATTTAAGTTTACTGATTCTCTTCCTAAAACAAGAAGTGGAAAAATAATGCGCAGAATTTTGAGAGCACTGGCTTCAGGAGATGAAATAAGCGGAGATACAAGTACCCTTGAGGATAGATCAGTTTTAGATAAATTAAGAAGTTAAGATTTCCCAATTAGTTATTTGATCGACTATTAAATTAATATTTTCGTATTTTAAAGAATTTTGAAGATTAGCTTTTAGTAATTTTTCTCTTAGTCCCACGCTTACTGGGGTTAGATGATTTCCGTCTAGATTCATGATTTTAGATTTATCAGCGGATCTTTCCTTTAATGATTTAAGTAAAAAATCATTTTGATCTAAGTTATCGTTTTTAAATTTAATTAATAGATTGTTTATTTGCTCATAGTGTTCTCTAACAAGATTTAATGTTTCGCTAGGACTTGGACTGAATTCAGTTTGAAAATTAAGCTTTTTAGACATCTTTCTAAGTAAAGGTATAGATTTATCTGCCCTGAAATTATTAAAGCTTATAGCTACTAAACCATCGCAATTTCTTCCTCCATCCGGCGCTAGTAAATGTAATTTGCATCCAAGACTATGACCTAGTCTTATTGATTTTGGTATTAAACCAACTCTTTTTTCAAGAATTTTTCGAGATTGACGGAATTGTTTCCACGCTTGATTTGCTTGTAGTTGATGATCAAAGTTAGGGATATAGCCCCATGAATGAACAGCAAAATTTCTTTTTAAAAGACAAGAAATAAGTCTTTTGTATGTAACTTCGGGCTTGATTGATATATAGCTACCTCCAATTAGTTCTATAAGACCAACTGGTCTTGATGGCCATTGGCAAGAAACATCGCTTATACGCCTAAAACTGCTCATCGATGAATAATCACTCTTTAAGAGAACTAGAAAACGATTATAAATTAAAAATAAGTATCTTTTATTTCTAATGTTCTACTAAGTTTTTATTCAACTATGTTTTTTTGATGATAATAGAAGTACGACTAATTAATTTTGAAGTGAAAGAAGAGCAGAATCATCAAAAAGAGAGTGAGCAGCTTAACTTTTTAGATGAAACAACTAAAGAAATTGCTAATGAAAAGGAAAAAGATTTAGGAGTAAAAAGTCCTCTCCAATCAAAGGATGAACGGTTCGGAATCTTAAGGAACGAACATTTCCCTGAGAATATCTTGATTTTGGATACTGAAACCACTGGCCTTGACAATGAAAATGATGATTGTCTTGAAGTAGGTTCGATCCTTTTTAATGTAAAAAGTAGATCGGTGCTAGCGCAGCAATCTTTTCTTTTACCAGTTGAAATTAATAACGCAGAAAAAATAAACAATATTCCTGCTGAAATAACTAGATTGCCTCAACCTCTCTCTGAAGCAATTAAATATTTTGAATCTTTAGTTCGAGTATCAAATGTGATTGTTGCTCACAATGCAGAATTTGATAAGAAATGGTTTGGTCTCAAGAAATTGCCTCAGATTGAAAAACCATGGATTTGTTCTATGGACGATATAACTTGGCCAGCTGATAGACAATTGAAGACTCGTCCTTCTGTAAGAGATCTTGCATTGGCTTATGGTGTACCAGTCTGGAATGCACATAGAGCTTTGACCGATTGCATATATCTGGCAGAGGTTTTTATAAGATGTAGCGAACTTGAAAAACTATTGATTAGAGCGTTAGAGCCAAAAGTTTTGCTTCGAGCTGAGATCTCCTATGAGGACAGGTATTTAGCGAAAAATGCTGGCTTTAGGTGGAATGATGCAATTAAGGGCGCTTGGTCTAGGAAAATGAGTCGTAGGGATAAGGAGAAATTAGATTTTCCTGTTCATGAGGTTGACTTTCATTTTTGAAGTAGATTTTTCATAAAGTACTCATTTCAAATCTTTGCTATTTGTTTAATGTATTGATTAATGAGTTTTTTAGAGTTTTCTTCATGATTGATTTATGAGAAAATATACCACTAAGAAAAATATAGTTGGTCAGTGTGCCCTTGTTAAAAGCAAGGCTGACGGTAACGAATTAAAAAAGCGTCTCAGGCAATGGCAGCATTCAAGAAGCTGGGCTCGTTTAATTTGTGAAGCTGAAAAAATGTGGAGTCTTGAATCAAGAGATCTAAAGAGACTTGGAGCTATGGAATTAATTCAACTCCAAAATGAAATGCCTTTTAATGTGAGAAGAAGAGTTAATTATTGGTTGGTTAAATATTCAGGCGCTACTCGACTAGAGGATTAGGCTTAGTGCCCTTCCTACTTTAAGTCTCACCAATTGGTTTAGCAAAACTCATGGAATAAATATTATTTTACAGTTTACTTAAACAATTACTATTAAACGAACAACAAATAATTTTGCTGAAGCTACTTTGACCAATCTCAAGAATTTAAGAGGAATGGTAGATCTTTTACCTGCTCAGAGTCAGGGCTGGCAGAAGGTCGAATCAATTGCACTTGAACATTTTAGTCGAGCTGGGCTTCAAGAAATTAGAACACCGATTATTGAACAAACAGAATTGTTTTCAAGGGGAATTGGCGAAAATACTGATGTTGTAGGCAAAGAAATGTATAGTTTCGACGATAGAGGTGGTCGTTCTTGCACATTGAGACCTGAGGGTACAGCATCTGTCGCGAGGTCAATTGTTCAGCATGGATTATTAAATAAAGGCCCTCAAAGACTTTGGTATAGAGGGCCAATGTTTAGATACGAGCGCCCTCAAGCAGGAAGACAAAGGCAGTTCCATCAAATAGGAGTTGAATTTGTTGGATTAGCTTCTGTTATGAGTGACGCTGAAGTTATTTCAATAGCTTGGAACTTTTTAAAGGATGTTGGTCTAAATGATTTGACTTTAGAAATTAATAGTCTTGGAAGTAATGAAGATCGAAATATTTTCAAAGAAGAGTTGAAAGGTTGGCTTAATCAGAGATTTGACTTGTTAGATGAAGATTCTCAGAAAAGAATTAATGTTAATCCCTTGAGAATATTAGATAGTAAAAATAATTCTACAAAAGAACTTTTATCTGAAGCTCCTTCTTTAAACGACTTTTTATCTAATGAGAGTAAAACTAGATTTGATTATTTACAGGAGTTACTCGTTAATCTAAAGATTCCATATGAAATTAATTATAATTTGGTAAGAGGGCTTGATTATTATTCTCATACAGCTTTCGAAATAACTAGTGATCATTTAGGTTCTCAAGCTACCGTATGTGGAGGAGGACGTTACGATGGCTTGATAGGCGAACTTGGGGGGCCTCAAGCTCCTTCTATAGGTTGGGCTATTGGAATGGAAAGGCTGATCATTCTAGCTGGAGATAAAATTTTACAGTCAAAATCTCCAGATGTTTATGTGATTCATAAAGGTAAAAAAGCTGAGCAACTTGCTTTGGAAATTACTTGTCAGTTAAGGTCATCTAACTTAATTATTGAATTGGACTACTCAGGTTCATCTTTTTCAAAACAATTTAAGCGAGCAGATAAAAGTAGGGCTAAATGGGCCTTAGTTATAGGTGAGGATGAGGTATCTAAAGGTCAGTTATTAATGAAGAAATTAAGGGATAAACAAAAGGATGAGGAGAGTAGGGAATATATTTTCTCAAAGGGGGATCTAGATCAGTTAATTAAAAAGTTGATTGCTTAAAAAAATGATGAATTATTTTAAATGAGCTCCATTAAAATCCAGAAAATATGTTGTATTGGCGCTGGTTATGTAGGTGGTCCAACCATGTCTGTTATTGCAGATAAATGTCCTGATTTAGAAATTAGGGTTGTTGATATCAATAAAGAACGAATTGATGCATGGAATGATTCAGATCTCAATAAATTGCCAATATTTGAACCTGGATTAGATCGGATAATTTCAAGAACAAGAGGGCGGAACCTTTTCTTTAGCACAGAAATGGAAAAGTCGATATCTGATGCTGATATGATTTTTATATCAGTCAATACTCCAACAAAAACAAAAGGTCTTGGAGCAGGACAAGCAAGTGATCTTAGTTGGGTTGAAGCTAGTGCAAGGCAAGTAGCTAAATACGCAAAAGGACACACGATAGTAATTGAAAAAAGTACTCTTCCAGTTCGTACTGCACAAGCAATAAAAGAGATACTTAAGACAACAGATAAAGAGACGCAAAAAAATGAAATTTCAAAAACTTTTTCTGTTTTATCGAATCCTGAATTTTTGGCTGAAGGTACCGCAATTAATGACTTAGAAAAACCTGATAGGGTTTTAATTGGTGGAGAAGATTCTGACTCTATAGATGCACTGGTTAAGATTTATTTGAACTGGGTTCCTTATGAACAAATAATTTGTACTAATCTTTGGAGTAGCGAACTTTCAAAATTAGCTGCTAATGCATTCCTAGCTCAGAGAATTAGTTCCATCAATTCTATTTCAGCCTTTTGTGAGGCTACTGGAGCTGATGTTCAGGAAGTTGCTAAAGCAATAGGAACAGATAAAAGGATAGGTAATCAATTTCTTAGTGCAGGACCTGGGTTTGGTGGGAGCTGCTTTAAAAAGGATATTTTGAATTTAGTTTATTTGAGTGGATATTTTGGATTACCAGAGGTTGCTAATTACTGGAATCAAGTTGTCGTGCTCAATACTTGGCAGCAAGATAGAATTTATAAAATTGTCCTAGAGAAGCTTTTTGGTACAGTTAATGGAAAAAATATAGCAATACTCGGTTTTTCTTTTAAGGCAAACACCAACGATACCCGAGAATCACCTGCGATAAGAATTTCCAGTGACTTACTCGAAGAAGGAGCAATTTTATCAATTTATGACCCTAAGGTTACATTTGAGAGAATAGAAGAAGATTTTGAAAAATTTTCATTTAATAATCAAGGGATTTGGAAAATGGCCAATTCCATTCCAGAAGCATTGAAAAATGTTGATGCAGTTTTAATTCTTACTGCATGGGATGAATTCTTTGGACTTGATTGGAATTATTTGTCTTCTTTAATGAGATCACCAGCTTGGGTTTTTGATACAAGATCAGTTGTTAATCGACAAGAAATTGAGAATACAGGTGTAAATCTGTGGAAGCTGGGTGAGGGGAACTAAAATATCTTAATAAAAAAATAATATGCCTATAATTAGTGCTTAAATAAATCAAAGTGATTTTAAGTCTTTTACTAATTTAATTTTAGATAAAATAATGCTTTTTAAATTTCTTTTCAAAAATAAGAAAAAAAGACTTCAAGAACAATCAGAACAAAAAATTGATATAAATAATTGGATGAACTTAACAAAGAAGGAGAGACTTGAAATAGATTTTAATGAAAAGAATACAACAAAGAGAAGGAAGAAGGCATTAATCAAATCAATCAGAGAAGAATATATAAAAATAAAAAATAAAAATATTTAAGGGTCAAAAAATGCTTAAAAAATTATTTATTAGAATAGTTTCAATCAATTATTGAATTTTATGATTTGGCCTCCAGTAAAGGCATGGACTAGCAAGGTTTATCTCAATGGACACATTCATTTCGTAGCAATTAATTATGGTGGCGAATTGCCAAGAAGATGGGTCCTTTTGATGTCTGTACTTGACTCGACTGTGGTTGTAAAAGTTCCATGGTCCCAATTGGTTGATTTATCTAATTGGGAGGCTGGATGGGATGAAATAAATTATAGAGAATCTTCTGAATTAGTTAATAATAAAATTGATGTAAAAACTACTAACTTTACTCATCCATCTATTGATTCTGGTTTGACAATACCTATAAGTGGAAAGACTATTAGGCCTTGGTTTGAAGAGATTTAAGTAATATTTTATCTACGACTTTAATGCAATTTAAGTATGTTTTTATTATTACTAGCTTTCCAAGCGCATATCTTTGAGCTTTCTTTGGCGGGCTTTTTACGTTAGAAAAAAGATACTTGTTTGTTCAAGAATGATAGAAGCATCAATGTGGTTATCAGAAAAAGAAGCTAGTGAGGTTTTGAGAGTAGATGAACAAT
>OBPD01000014.1_pt1 | contig 26274 bp, 20 predicted proteins | sample 1494311 | NCBI WGS metagenome assembly OBPD01 (sample SAMEA3275629, study PRJEB22092) | marine metagenome | biome: Marine; feature: Surfacel waters; material: Sea Water | collected 2014-06-20T10:00:00+00 | depth 75 m | reverse complement strand
TGCTACTTTCATTAACAATAATTTTTTGTAATCCTTCGATATTGTGAAAATTTTCCGGAATAATTGAATACATAGTACCAAGCAATAAACCCGATAAACTCATTCTTTCAATGGTTTTATTTTTAAACCATTTATTTCCTAGAACTTGCATTTTTAAAACATATCGGCAATACATTTCTGCTAATAATCCTAATATAATTCCCAAAAATATTAGGTATAAAAAATCTATTGGAAAGAATTCGATTACTGGTGTGTATGCTCTCTCTAATTGAAAACCTAAATTATTAACAAATCCACCAGCTTTTTGATCTAGTCCAATCGCTTGCAAAATATCAGCGCAACTATCAGCCCAGAAAGTTGTTACTACTACTAGTAAGAGAACTACTGGTCTGGCTGAATTTAGAAGTTCTTCAATTGCATAGACAAAGCCTCCAATAGGTGCACTAAAAATTGCTGCAATTCCAGCTCCTCCGCCTGCTGCAACTATGACTCTGCGAAATGAAATAGGGGCTTTTAGCCATTTTGCCATTTTCCAAGCAACAGATCCTCCCATTTGAACGGCGGGGCCTTCTGGGCCTAATGGAAATCCACTGCCAATAGCAATAATTCCAGCAAACAGTTTTACTATTCCAACTCTTAATCCCATGGGGACTGGCTTATGGCGAAGGAAAGCAATGATGTGACTTACGCCCGCTCCTTTTGCTGCAGGGGCAAAATTTTGAATGAGCGATCCAGAAATCAAGCCTCCCAATGCTCCTAGTATTGGTAAAACTATCCATCTAGGCATAGATGCAAGAAGATTTGATCGATAATCTTCTAATGTATGAATTCCAGTTTTAAATAATATTCCCGTTAATGCTGCTCCTAAACCTGTAAGTATGAGAGCAAGAATTACATTTAGCCATTTCCTCTGAAGAAGTTTTTTTATGCTTTGAGTTGATTTTTTTTGTATTGGATTTTGACTTTTACTTTTGATCATTTAACTCAATTTAGGTTTGTAAAATAGAGGCCTCTTCTTCTTTTGTTATTACACGACCATCTTCGATAAAGTTTGGTATTTCATTAAAGTTTAAGTATCTGTAGATTTCGTCAGTTATTGGTGAAACTTTTTTGGAAGCTATTGCAAGATATTCATCAGTTGTAGGGATATGACCTAACAAAGCGCAAACAGCAGCCAATTCTGCACTTCCTAAGAACACTTGAGCTCCTTTCCCTAATCTGTTGTTGAAATTTCTTGTACTTGTTGAGAAAACAGTTGAATTATCTTCTACACGAGCTTGATTGCCCATGCATAGAGAACAACCAGGCATTTCCATTCGGCTACCAGCTTTTTCAAAAATCTCGTAGTATCCTTCTTTTTTCAAAATTTCTTCGTCCATTCGTGTTGGCGGACATACCCATAATCGTGCTGATATCTTCCCCTCTCCTTCGAGAATTTTTGCAGCGGCTCGATAATGACCAATATTAGTCATACACGAACCAATAAAAACTTCTTGAATGGGAGTGCCTGCGACTTCGCTTAAAAGTTTGACGTTATCAGGATCATTAGGACAAGCTAAAACAGGTTCTTTCAGTTCATTCAAGTCTATTTCGATGGTTTCTGAGTATTGAGCATTTGAGTCGGCTGATAGTAAATTTGGTTTTTTTAACCAATCTTCCATTTCTTTAATTCTTCTACTTATTGTTCGTGCGTCTTTATATCCTCTAGCAATCATATTTTTAAGTAAAACAATATTGCTTTTTAAATACTCACTGATTGTTGATTCAGACAGTTGAATAGTACATCCAGCACAAGATCTTTCTGCACTTGCATCAGTCAACTCAAAGGCTTGCTCTAATTTTAGGTTTGGTAGACCTTCAATTTCTAATATCTTTCCATTGAACACATTAACTTTGTTTGCTTTTGCAACGGTCAGAAGACCTTGTTGTATGGCCATCCACGGAATGGCATTAACTACATCTCTTAAAGTGACACCAGTTTGTAAAGACCCTTTAAAACGAACAAGAACTGACTCCGGCATATCTAAAGGCATGGAACCAATGGCTGCCGCAAATGCCACCACTCCCGAACCTCCTGGGAATGAGATGCCCAACGGGAATCGTGTATGACTGTCGCCACCTGTCCCGACTGTGTCCGGCAAAAGCATCCTGTTTAACCAACTGTGAATAATTCCATCACCGGGTTTTAATGCTATTCCTCCTCTTTCAGCAAAAAAATCAGGGAGTTCTTTTTGAGTTTTGATATCAACAGGCTTGGGATATGCTGCCGTATGACAGAAACTCTGCATAACTAAATCAGCAGAAAATCCTAAACACGCTAATTCTTTCATTTCATCTCTAGTCATCGGACCAGTAGTGTCTTGACTACCAACTGTTGTCATTATTGGCTCACAACTTGCACCAGGGAGCACGCCTTCTAAACCGCAAGCTTTTCCAACCATTTTTTGAGCTTGTGTAAACCCATACTTTGATGCAGGTGGCTGACCAGGACGAATAAAAAGAGTAGAGGGTGGAAGTTTTAATTTTGTTCTAACTTTGTCTGTCAAAGCTCTTCCAATCATTAAAGGAATTCGCCCACCCGCTCTTACTTCATCAGTAATAGTTTGTGGTTTTAAGTCAAATTTTGATAGAAGTTCTCCACTGTTTGTCTCATTTTTACTTCTTCTAACTTCTCCTTTGTAAGGAAAAATAGTAATTACATCACCTGTTTTGAGATTGGTTACATCGCATTCAATTGGAAGTGCACCTGAATCTTCAGCAGTATTAAAGAAAATAGGAGCAATTTTGCCTCCTATTACAACCCCACTCCCTCTTTTATTTGGTACGTAAGGTATGTCTTGTCCTGTATGCCAAAGAACTGAGTTAATTGCTGACTTTCTAGAGCTTCCTGTTCCAACGACATCGCCAACATATGCAATTGGATATCCTTTCTTTTTTAATTCTTCAATAGTGCTTAAACCATTTGGATCTCGAGTCTCTAGCATCGCTAGAGCATGTAAAGGAATATCTGGTCTTGTTGTGGCATGAGTTGCTGGAGAGAGGTCGTCTGTATTTGTTTCTCCTTCAACTTTAAATACTGTTACTGTTATTTCTTGAGCTAAGGGTTGTTTATTAGTGAACCATTCTCCATTGGACCAGCTATTGATAACTTTTTCTGCATAAATATTAGTTTTTGCTAATTCTAAAATGTCGTTTAAAGCGTCATAAACTAAAAGGGTATTACTTAATGCATGACAGGCTGAAGTCGCTAATTCTTTATTATTAGATTTTAGTATTTCAATTAACGCTGCTACATTATATCCGCCAATCATTGTACCTAAAAGCTCAGTTGCTTTTAGAGGATTTACTAACGGACTTTTTGATTCTTCTTGAGCAATTGAGCTAAGCCAAGTCGCTTTGACATAAGAGGCTTGATCAACTCCGGGAGGAATTCGATTAACAAGAAGATCAAGTAAGAAGTTTTGATCGATACCTTGATCTGGTTTTTCTAATAACTCTGTTAAAACTTGAGTCTGTTTTGCATCTAAAGGAAGTGGAGGGATCCCCAAAGCTTCTCTTTCTGCAACATGTGATAAGTAATCTTTTAGCATTTTTAAATCTCAAAAGAGAATGTATTTGAGTGTGAGCCTTTTGTTTTCATTGTTTACAACCGCATGATTCTTGAACAAACATTCAGATAATGCAATTTATTACCCCCCTATGACTGATACTTCTCTAATCTTATATCTATGATCACGCTTTAAATGTCCACCTCATCATATTTTTCAATGGTGGATAGCACCTCCGACCTTCATGTGGTCGAGACTCGTCCATTAATGTCACCAGCATTAATTCATAGAGATTTGCCTTTAGATAAGGCATCCTCTGGAGTTGTCTCTACTACTCGAAACAAGATTCAATCAATTCTTCATGGTAATGACCCAAGAATTTTGGTGATTGTTGGACCGTGTTCGGTTCATGATGTTGATGCTGCTATTGAATATGCAAATCGTTTAGCTCCATTGAGGGAGAGATATAGTCAAAAGCTTGAGATTGTTATGCGTGTTTATTTTGAGAAACCACGCACAACTGTTGGTTGGAAAGGACTTATTAATGACCCTCATCTTGATAATTCTTACGATATTAATACTGGTTTAAGAAAGGCAAGAGGTCTATTACTTGATTTAGCCAAAGCAGGAATGCCGGCTGCAACTGAATTACTTGATCCAGTTGTTCCTCAATATATTGCTGATTTAATTAGTTGGACTGCTATTGGAGCAAGAACGACAGAGAGCCAGACTCATCGTGAAATGGCGTCTGGATTATCAATGCCTGTTGGTTATAAGAATGGTACTGACGGGACAGCAACGATAGCGATTAATGCAATGCAAGCGGCTTCAAAACCTCATCATTTTTTAGGAATTAATAATGATGGTCACGCTTCAATAGTGAGTACTACAGGTAATCCAAATGGTCATCTTGTTTTAAGAGGTGGTAAGAATGGAACTAATTACCATTTTGATGCAATTAATTTAATTGCAGATGAGTTAGAACAATTTAAGATGCCTGGAAAAGTTATGGTTGATTGTAGTCATGGTAATTCCAATAAAGATTTTCGTAGACAATCAGAAGTTTTAAGAGATGTAGCATCACAGATAAAAGGTGGATCAAAGAATGTAATGGGCGTAATGATAGAAAGTCATCTTGTTGAGGGTAATCAGAAATTAAATTCAGATTTGTCAAAACTTACCTATGGGCAAAGTGTTACGGATGCATGCATAAACTTTTCTACAACTGAAATTTTATTAGAGGAACTAGCTGAATCGGTTAAATAAATGTAGTTAGTTGTTTATATTCCTACTAACCATATTCCAATACAAGTTACTCCAATAGGAACAGTTAGATTGTCAATTCCCCAAGGACTTATTTGTTCTAAAAAAGTTGCTATAAGTGATATGACTAAAATTTCTAGTGGTTGTATGCCTAAATTATTAGTTGAAGAGATAATTGAAGTAGTTATGGCTACTACTGACGTCATTGTTAATGTTCCAACAATCGATTTTGTTTGACCAAGTACTGACCATTTTGGAGAGTTAATAGATCTTCCGATTAAACCCGCTAATCCATCACCAAAAGCCATTGATAGGACTCCAATGGAAATAGATGATGCGTAGCGAGGCCAGAATAGTAGAAGTAAAAGTGTGATACTGATGCCATATGCAATTGTTCCAAAACTTTTTCTCTCGATATCTTCAATGGCAGGTAATAAACGATATTGATAATTAATACCTAAGGCTAGGGTGATAAACAATGCAGATAAGAAAGCTATATTTTTTGGAATATCAAATAACCAAGCTAAAAGAATTACGGGCCCTGTTCCGATATGAATAATTTTTCTACTTAACTCCTCTTTTTTAGGAAAATATCTCTTACATAAAAATGCAATCAATAAAATTATAATTATCCATAAAGCAATAACAAAAACAGCTACTTGAATGGGCAATGTTTAGGCAGCGTTTTGATGAGTAGTCATTACCCTCAATTTTAAAATTGCTTTAGCCTCAAGTTGTCTTACACGCTCTCTAGAAACATTTATTTGTCTTCCAATTTCAGCAAGAGTAAGTGGTTCTTCTCCATCAAGGCCAAAGCGAAGTCTCATGATTTTTTGCTCTCTCTCATTTAATTGAGATAACCAGCCTCCGAGGTGTTCTTTTTGAATACTTCTATCCATCCCTTCCATGGGCTCATCAGAATTTGGGTCTGGAATTAGTTCTCCAAGAGTACTACGATCTTCTTCGCCTCTTGCATGAGCATCAAGAGAGGCACATGGCGCGCTTTGAGATACTAGATCTTCTAGATCTTGAGGTTCAATTCCCATCGCGTTTGCCAACTCGAGTCGATTTGGTTGCCTACCAAATCGATGAGATAATTCACGCGATATGCGGCGCATTTTTGAAAGTTTTTCGCTGATGTGTATTGGCAGTCGAATAGTTCTAGCACTGTTATCAATGGCACGAGTCATCCCTTGCCTTATCCACCAGTACGCATAGGTTGAGAATTTATAACCCATTGCAGGATCAAATTTATCAACAGCTCTTTCTAATCCAATGGCACCTTCTTGAACTAAATCGAGTAATTCGAGACCTTGATTTTGATATTTTTTTGCAACACTTACAACAAGTCTAAGATTTGCAGCCATCATGCGATCTCTTGCCCGTTTACCCATTTTTATTTTGTGTTTCTGACGGGTAGAGCGTTGTTCAAGAGGAAGGCTCAACAAATCTTTCATTTGTTGCACATGATGAGCAAGCTCAATTTCTTCTGCAGGAGTCAGAAGTGGGACTCTGCCGATACTTGTTAGATAGAAACCTATCGCATCAGTAGCTAGACGATTACTTTGTCTTCTAGAACTTCGAGATTTTTGACTACTTACAGTTGATGCAGATAGTTTTTGACTTGTACTTGCCGAATTAGATTTCCCTGATGAAACATCAGAAATTTCCTTGGCAGATTCCAGCGGGATCCCCATCACCCTGGCCTCTTGAAATTAGATTTAATAAGAAGTTAGCACTTATAAGGAGAAGTTGACTAATTGAAACGAAAAATTTATGATTTTTTGCCTAATTAGGTATAAAGCGCATCAAAAAAAAAGATTAAATGTTTAAAAAAATGCTGTGAAATTTTTCAATCTTCTTCTTTTTTGTATTGCTTAATAATTTTTTCTTGAATATATTTTTTCTTATCATTCAAAATTTGATTTTTGGTATAGCTACCATCACTTTGCATGTTCCAAGAGTCTTTATTTGCTTCTAAATAAGAATCCAATAGATGTTTAATTTCTTTTTTAATCTTATTGTCTTCAATAGGTGTAACTGCTTCAACTCTTCTATCTAAATTACGCCTCATCCAATCTGCACTACCAATAAATACTTCTGCATCTCCATCGTTATTAAACCAAAAGATTCTTGAATGTTCTAAAAATCTACCAATAATGCTTGTTACTTTTATATTTTCGCTTAAGCCTTTTTTCTGAGGGTATAGGCAGCACATTCCTCTAATTATAAGTTCAATTTTTACTCCTTCCTGCGATGCTATATAAAGTAATTTTATGATTTCTGGATCAACTAGGGAGTTCATTTTGGCTATTATCTTGGCTGGTAAGCCATTTTTTGCATAATTGATTTCTCTTTTTATTAGTTTTTCTATTCCACTTCTAAGAGTTACCGGTGCAACTAATAATTTTCTGTAGGATTGTTGTTTAGCAAATCCAGTCAGATAATTAAATAGTTCAATAAGATCTTGACCAAGTTCAGGTTGGCAAGACAGTAAGCCAAAATCTGTATATGTTTTAGACGTTTTCGAATTATAATTACCAGTCCCAATATGAAAGTATGTTCTTAATCTGTTTTTTTCTTTTCTTATAATCAAAGCGATTTTTGTATGAGTTTTTAGTCCAATTACTCCATAGACAACATGCACTCCAGCTTGCTCTAATTGTTTTGCCCATTGGATATTATTATCTTCATCAAATCTTGCTTTTAGTTCAACTAGAGCCATGACTTGCTTTCCTTTCTCAGCAGCTCTTATTAGGGCATCAATAATTAAAGAGTCTTTGGAAATTCTATACAAGGTCATTTTGATTCCCATGACTTGCTTATCTTCCGCAGCTTGATTAATAAACTCTTCGACTGATGTGGAGAATAGATTGTATGGGTGATGGACTAGTAAATCACTACGGCGAATAATGGAGAATATACTTTTAAAATTGCTGTTATTTCTAGTATCTAATTCTTCTTGTTCTCGTAATTGACTATTTTTGAGTGAATTATGAGTAACGCCTTGATGCTCTCTAAATTTTAATTTAGGAAGATTGAAATTAGTTAATTCTATTAATTCATCTAATGCTAGTAACCCCTCAATTTGATATAAGTTTTCTTTGTCAATATTCATCCCTTCTTGTAAAAGATCAAGAATCACTTTTGGCGTATTTGTAGAGACTTCTAGCCTGACTACTTCACCTCCTTTGCGTCGCTTGCGTAAACCTTCTTCTAGAGCACTCATTAAATCATCAGCTTCAAGGTCTCGAAGCTCTAGATCAGCATCTCTTGTAACGCGAAAGAACGAATATTCTTTAACACTCATTCCAGGGAAAAGCATGGACAGATTATTTGCAATGATTTGTTCAATCGCTATTCCTGTGTATTTTGTTGATTCATTATCATGTAGTTCAATTGGAATACTTATAAATCTGGAAATACTCTCTCCAGGAATTTTTATGCGGGTAAATTGCTCTTTATCTGATTCACTATCGACGATAATTGCAGCTAAATTTAAACTAAGATTACTTATAAATGGGAATGGATGAGAAGGGTCAACTGCTAAGGGAGTTAGTATCGGAAAAATTGCAGTGGTAAAATAATTATTTATCCAAACTTTTTGTTTTTCATTTAATTCTTTATATTCAAGAATAAATATATTCTCTTTTTTAAAGTCATCTTCCATATATTGTTTTGTTTTATATTGCTGCGTCTTTAAAATAGGGTCTAAATAATTTCGAATTCCGATAAGTTGTTCTTCAGGTGATTTTCCATCTTGGCTTCTTTTTGAGATTCCACCTTCTACTTGTGATTTTAATGAAGCAACTCTAACCATAAAAAATTCGTCTAAATTATTGCTAAAAATTGAACTGAATTTAATTTTTTCTAGTAATGGCGTTTCCTCTTCTGTAGCAAGTTCTAAAACACGTTTGTTAAAATCTATCCAACTGAGTTCACGATTAATATAAGTTTCATTATTGATTTTTGGACTAGTCATATCTATAACCAATTTATTCAATTTCTAATTATTAGTTTAATATCTTGATCATCTATCAGTCTAGGAGATTACTTTTTGCTTGGTAAGACTTTTCCCTGAAATTAAAAACATAACAAATATTAGAAGCAATATTGTGCCAAAGAATGGACTTCTTGGACCCAAAAGATCATATGAGCGTCCTGCTGCTATTGCTCCAAGAAAAGTTCCCAGACTTTGTAAACCCTGCAGATTTCCTAATACTGCTCCTTGACCTATAGAACTTAGTCTTCTTGAAATTAGTGCTCTTAAACTAGGAGTTACTAGTCCAGTTCCCATTGCAAGTATTGCGACGCCAGAAAATACAAGAGGAATTGACGTGTCTATATTGGCGAGCGTTAAAAGAATGCATCCTGTCATTACAAAGCCAATACCAGCAAAAGTTAATCTCGACTCCCCAAATCTTTTTACAAGAGGACCAATTAGGCCTCCTTGAACAATCATCGCGATAACTCCAACGACAATAAAAGCAGCACTACATAATTCAGGACTCCATCCAAATTTTTCTTTTAAATAAAGGACTAAAACAGCTGTAAAGCCATTAAATGCCATAAAGAAAACAAAAAATGATAAGCAAAGTCTTCTAGCTAAGGGGTTTTTGAATACAATTAGTAGTTGACTAATTGGATTCAAATCTCTTTTCCTTGGTAGTAAATTTCTTTTATTTTTGGGCAGTGTTTCCGGTAGAAACCAAATTACAAAAATAAGATTAAATATTGCAAATCCGCTTGCTACCCATACCGGTAAAGTAACACTAAATTTAGCAAGAGCTGTTCCTAATCCTGGCCCAAGAATAAAACCTAAACCAAACGCTACTCCAATTAATCCAAAGGTTTTTGCGCGATTTTCGGGAGTTGATATATCTGCAAGTATTGTAGTAGCAGTAGCTGCGGTACCACCACTTATACCATCAATTATTCTGGCTAAAAATAGTAAAGATAAAGGTAAAGTTGAGGCCCATAAAGGTAAATAATTATCCCAATTCAGGCTTACAGTTAATGCAAATAGACATATTCCTATTACTGAACCAGATACACATGTGATCATGATTGGCTTACGACCGAAACGATCACTCATAGCTCCAATTAGTGGGGCTGCAGCAAACTGAGATATCGCATAAGTTCCAGTTAAAAAACCAAGAGTCGTCGCGCTTGTCGTGAATTGTTCTAATAAAAAAGGTAATAAAGGTAAAACAATGGTTTCGCCTAATCGATCATCTAGAAGTGTGATGAAAGCTCCTAAAAGGGTGGGAATTTTTAGCCTTCTCAATGCAAATAGCTCATAATTTATTCACCTTCTCATACTGTCAGAGAACTTGGCTTCATTTAGCAGTCTAAATCGATATTTGCGACCTTGTGAGAGTTCTGATGAAATGGCTCTCAGAGAAGTTTATGAAGATGCTATTCGAACTTGCGATAAATCCTTGTACAGCCAAGAACAGATTGAAGCGTGGTCGGCTTTGGCATATCTTCCTGGGATTTTAGATAAACCTTTGAAGCAAGGGGTGGGCTGGGTGAGTTGTGTTGATAAAACTATTGAAGCATTTGCTTTAAAATATCCTCATAATCGCTTGGCATTGCTTTATTGCCGAGGGCGTTCGTCCCGGCAGGGGCATGCTACGGCTCTATTACATCAAATTGAGGCAGATACTCTTACAGATAAGCCAATAACTTTAAAAACTGAGGCAAGTTTATGTAGTTATCAACTGCTTTTACGTCATGGATGGACAATTATTGCTCCTGAGGAAATCCAAATAGGTGGTGTGCATTTTTCTCGTTATTTGATGGAAAAAACTTTGTATTAAATTTATTTTTTTAAAACTTTTAGGAATCAATATTTTCGTCACTCCAATGAATTAATTTTTCTAATTGCTTGAGAGCAAATCCTGAATTGATTACTTCTTTGGCTTTATTAATTCCTTCTTTAATATCAGAGCTTATACCTGCATAAAAAAAGTAAATACCAGCATTCCATTCAAGTGCTTTGATTAAAGGACCCTCGCCATTAAGAGCTTGTAAAGCAAATTTCTTCCATTCTGTGATGTCGCTCCATTCAATATCTTTTCCAGAACATTCGTAGTCTTTGGGATGAAAAACAGTTCTAGTTCCATGTTGATTTTTGTACTGTCCAATTGTTGATGAACGACTTATTGAAAGATCTATTCCACCTTCCAGTCCTTTGATAGTAATCACATTTTGTTCTCCCATAAGTTCTAAGGTCTTCCAATGTCTTTCTTCAGTAGGAGAATGAACATAGCCACTTATATGTAGATGACTTCCTTGATGACATGTCCAGATTAATTCCATACTTGCTAGAGGTGGGCGCTTACCTATTTGATCTCTATAAGGAATTAAATTTTCAGCTAGCGGAAAATGATCTGGCTGATGTATTAAAGCTAGGTCGTTATGGTTGAAAAAACTTTGCAGTTGTTCTATGGATAGACCGGTTAAATTTATTCCTAAGGCTTGAAAGAGTTCGTTATGGGTAACGCCGTATTTTACTGGCATACGAGAACCACCATGCAAAATAACAGGCTGTTTCTGAGTTAGTAATAGTAAAGTTGTCAGAGGATAAATAGGTGCTGTTTTTTTTCTACCATCAAAAGGCATCCCAAAAAATATAGGTTGACGTTGATTACTGGGCGATTGAATTTTGGGTCCTAGTTCGATATAGGCATCAATCATCCCGGCTAGTTCTTCAGGGATAGGACGTCTAATTCTATGTGCAATCATGAAGCCACCAATTTGTGCTGCACTTGCTTCTTCTTTTAGCATCAGCATGAGAGCTGATTTAGTTTCTTCGCGAGTAAGACTTTTTCCTGTAAACTCACCACTACCTATTTTTTTTAAATAGGTTTTAAATTCTTCATATTTATTTGTCATTGGAGTTTATATTTCAAAGTTAAGTTGTTTTTTTGCAAGTTCTTTGCGCTCAGCATTCTTTAAATTTTTAACTAAATCAAATAGGATATTTTTACTAATTTCAGTACCGATTGAACCAAGAGCCATTAGTCCATAGTATGCAGATTTATCCGAGCCTTTTTGTATTACATCGCGGATGGCTTCACAGATATCTAAGCTTTCACGTCTTTGAATTATTGTCAGTGTTTTGATCACTATCTCTTCTCTGAAATCATTTAAAGGAGATTTTGCTATCTCAAGTAAATCAAAATCAGAAAGTAAATGAGCTTTGAATTTTAATAATTCTAAACCAGCTATTTTCATTTGTGCACTTTTTTCTTCTAATGTTTTTTTAATAAGCTCAATCGGTAAGGTTCCTCCCCAGCAAGCCAAAGCTTCTACGACTTTGATGTTCATTGTGTCATCACTATAAAGATGGTTTAAGAGCCATTCTTTGGCATCATCTTGATAAGTAAGTCCTGCAGCAAGGATTAGTTCATCTTTATTTCCATACGTCTTAAGTAGATCTTTTATTTTTATCCATCCTACTTTTGATAATTGTCCCAAGCGAATAGCGATTTCTTGTCTAAGTTCAAAGTTAATATTTGGATTGTATGCAGTCTTAAGCCACTCAGCACTTGGCTTGGTTTTTTTCGCGTTATTAATGGTATCCCATATATTGCTTTCTTCAATAATCATAGAATTTAAATTTAGTGGATTAGAAAATAATTAATCAGAGTAATTTTTTAATTTACTATTTGTTTATTGATCAAGTCAAGTATCTGATTTGTTTAGAGATTAATGGAAAATCTTTTAAAACCCTATTAATAACTATTAAATAGTAGACATATTAAGAAAGCCTAGAATACAACTTTCTAGGCTTTCTTAATTTAGTTTAAAATTTAATTTTTTTAATTTTATCTTGCACCAAGTTGTGCTTCGAGCTCTCGTTCTAATTTTTCATCTTTTACGTCTGGTAAAACATTAGAGATAGGAGTTTTGTGGGTGCTATAGAAAAGCATTCCAATAAATACCATTCCTCCAACAATATTTCCAATCGTCACTGGTAAGAAATTCCAAAAAATTACTTTTGTAAAAGGAATACCCGAACCAAGTAGAGGGCCAGTTGTATGCAAAAACATATTAACTACTATGTGCTCCATTCCCATTGTTTGGAATGCAGTTATAGGTAGCCAGCAAGCAAGTATCTTTCCTGGAACACTTTTACTTACAAGTGCCATTGTTACACCTAAACAAACCAGCCAGTTTGCAATTACTCCACGTAAAAATGCAAGGAAAAAACCAGTACTTCCAAGTGCTTCATATTTAACAACTGTGTTTGCTTTATGTATAGCTATTATTTTTGCTGCTACAACTGCCCATCCTTTTCCACCTTCAGCAGCAGTTAATGGATCTACATTTCCAGCACTTGATAAACTAATTGAAAGTAGTACGGCAACAAATGCTGTACCTAGAAAATTACCGATCCAAACCCATAGCCAATTCCTTACAGTTGCAGACCAAGAACTCTTTCCAGCCCATACGGCCATTGGTAGTAACGCAAAATTACCAGTAACAAGCTCCATACCGAAAAGAACGATACTTGCAAAACCAAAAGGAAATATAAAAGAACCTAACCAAGGCATCCCAGATTGAATACCTATAGTAATTGCAAGACATGTCGCTAAACCTAAAATTGCTCCTGAATAGAAGCCTCTTATTAGCAAGTTTTTTACGCTTACAGATGATTTCTTGCCACCTGCAGCAATCATTCCATCTACCAATTCATTTGGTAGGACGTAGTCCATTTGAGAGGCACTTGAAGTCATAAATTTAAAAAGTAAGAAAAATAATTTTTTATAAAATCGAATTAATTACTAATTCGATTCATAAATTTGGAAAAGATGTCGTGGCTGCCATTAGCTCGATTAATCAGCGGTTTATCTTTGCCAAGAGGACTAAACCAATTCATAAATCGAGATAATGAACCAGATTTTTTACTTAAAAATATTTTTTCTTTTGCATCAAAATCTGAAATAAGTAAATCTTTTAGTACATCTTTTAATTCATCTTGAGGGACAGATTTTTTTATTAATTCTCCTAATTTATAATTAGGCCCTTGTGATCCACCAATGCTTATATCATAAGCTTCAACGGTTTTTCCTTCTTTGTCTTTAGCTTTTTTGCCCGTTAAACCAATTCCTCCCATATAGGCTTGACCACAACTATTAGGACACCCAGTCCAATGAATCTTTAATTCGTCTTTCAAATCTAATTCTTTGTCTAATTCATGCGAGATTTTTAAAGCTTGATCTTTTGTATTTGTTAGAGCGAAACCACAATAGGTATTTCCAGTACAAGAAACAGTACCTGCTGCAATAGTTTCTGGTTCTAATGGAAACTTTTGTAAGATAGATTGCTCCTTAAATTCTTCAATTAGATTTGTATCTATACCAGTAATAATAATATTTTGATCTTCGGTAAGTCTTATTTCTTTATCACCAAAATTCTCACATATATTTGCTAGATCTTGTAAATCTTCAGCCAAAAGACGGCCTACTGGCACATGAATTCCTGCAAAATATTTACCTTCTTGTTTTTGAGAATGAATTCCAAAAAATGACCTTGGTTTATCTGAAAATATTGACCCTGGATCTTCTTTTAATGTTCCATATTGTTTTTCGATAAGATCTCTAAATGTTTCAATGCCAATTTTATCTAAATAAAATCTAAACCTACCTTTAGGTCTTATATTACGTTCCCCATTATCTCTCCAGAGGGATAAAATAATTGATGTTAATTCATAAATTTTTTCTTCTTCAACCCAGGCATTCAACGGAACTGCATATTCATTCATTACTGATGAAAGTACACCTCCAATCCAAACACTAAAACCTAAAACCCCATTAATTTTAACTGGATGAAAAATTAAATCATTATGTAAAAGAAAATTATCTTTAGAGCCTGCTATAGCTGTATTCCATTTCCTAGGAAGATTTGAAAATTCTGAGTTTCCTTTACCATCATTAGTTAAATGATCTTGCATTTTTGATGTATATATTCTTGTGTCTATAATCTCTTCTGGATCAACTCCAGCGATGGGATTTCCAGTAACATTTCTTGGATTATCAAATCCAGATTGAGTTGTTGATATGTTTACTTTTTTTAACCTATTTAATATCTCAGGCAAATCACTAATCAAAACACCTCTAAGTTGTATATTTTGCCTAGTTGTTATATCACAACTTCCATTCTCTCCATATCTCGCAACAATTGATGCAATTACCTTTAATTGTTCTGCATTGATTATTCCATTAGGTATTCTTAACCTTAACATAAACTTTCCAGGGGTTTTGGGTCTCCAAAACATCCCATACCATTTCAATCTTAATTCTAAATCAGTTTTATCCATTTGCTCCCATCCCATTTCAGCAAATTTGTCTATATCCTTTCCGATTTCGAGTCCATCCTTAGCAGCTTTATTTTTTTCAACTTGATTTAGTTTTTTACCTTCTAGATAGTATTGAGGCATCACAATCAATAATTAATATTATTAATTAACTATCAAAGGCTAAACTTTGTATGTATCCTTTTTTACCAAAATTTTAATTTATTTTGGTATTATTCAATACATCATATCTATCCATTTAATTGATTAATTGGTTTCAAAATTTCTCATTTAGTATTGGCGTCCAATTTCTCCGAGGCTTCTAATCGCTCCACTTTTGAGCATTTCCCAAACCTCTTTCATAGCAAAGAGGTCTCGATGAAAAGTACTTTTGAATCTTTTTCTTCCTCTGTATTGAGTGTTTCTTCGATCAACCCCCTCTCCTCGCCTGAAATTATTTGTTCTCGAGTATCTAGAATTTCTCATCATCTCAATTTTAATAAATTAGCTGAAAGTACTAATACATCTTCAGATGTCCATCAAAAGTTGTCTTTGTTACCAAATAGAATTAATTGTGAGCCTCCTCACCATTTACATTTACTAGTTCATGGTTCTCGAGGTGGTGAGATACATCCATCTCTTCTTTCTTTGGTTGACCAATTAAAAAGGCTTAAAAATCGCTCTGTTTCAATAGAGGCTTTAACTGATGACAATCCAGAACAAATTGACATCGGTAATAGATCAGTGTTTTTAGTTCCTCTTTTTTTGTTACCTGGAAGTCATGTTTGTAGTGATGTACCAAAAATATTTCAACGTTTGCAAGAAGAGGGACAAAATATAAAATTGTTTCCTTTCCTAGGTTCTTTTATACCATGGCTATCATTAATAGATGATCTGATAACTAGTCAGAGTCCTTTTGTTAAACCTGCGTTGATTCATCACCCTGTCTCTTCAGATACTTCAAGTGTTTTTCTTAAGTCCTTAGAAAAATTCCTAAATATTCCTCTTTATTCATGGTCTAGATGGAATCAAGATACTTTTAAAAAGGAGAAGAATTATCTTCCTATTCCCTATCTTTTGACTCCAAACAAAAATGTAGAAATTGATAGTAAAGGAGAGCAGCTTAAATCTTTGCTTGAGATTGATATTATTCATCGTGGTCTTGTTAATATTTTGGGTAACTTGCCATGAATACAAATCAGTTTGGCACTGTGCATCTTGTCGGAGCAGGTCCTGGTGATCCGGATTTATTAACAGTTAAAGCGCAAAAACTAATTAGTAAATGTGATGCGCTTGTATACGACTCTTTAGTTCCTATAGAGCTACTTGAATTAGTTTCTTCAAATTGTCAACTTCATTCAGTGGGTAAGAGGCGTGGTCATCATTCGGTTCCTCAGAGGACAACGAATGATATTTTATTTGATTTAGCAAAGAGTTATTCTTGTATTGTTAGATTAAAAGGTGGTGATCCATTTTTGTTTGGTAGAGGTGCGGAAGAAGCTTCTTATCTTCATAAAAAAGGGGTTCCAGTACAAGTAGTACCTGGGGTTACATCAGGTATAGCTGCTCCTGCTTATGTTGGGATACCTATTACTCATAGACTTGCTGGATCTTCAGTCACTTTTGTGACTGGACATGAGGGGATTGATAAAAAACGCCCAGCTGTAAATTGGCGGTCTTTAGCGAAATCCAGTGATGGAATCGTTATATATATGGGTGTTCATAATTTAAAATTTATCTCAGCAGAGTTGATTGCTGGTGGTATGAATCCTGAGACGTCTGCGGCAGTTATTGAGCAGGGTACTGTTATTGGTCAACGTTATATTAAGAGCCCTTTGGTAAAGCTTTTTGACCGAGTTCAAGAAGAAAATTTAAGGTCTCCTGCGATTGTTGTAATAGGTTCAGTTGTGGATTTTCAAGTAGAAGCTTGCTCTCCAAAGCCAGCTGAAGTGACATTTCCAATTCCTATATAGATAGTCTGTCCGATATTATTTTTTAGATTTTTAACAAACTCAGCCAAAATTCTTTGGGGTTAGTTGATATTTTTAATTCTTTTTTGTTTATTTTTTGAATTGGACGACAACTTAAACTATTGATTAAAAACCATTCATCATTATCTTGTGGTGTCGCTTCAATGAGAGCTTCTTTTATTATGTTCAACTCAATTCCTCGTTGACGCATTATGCCAGGTAGACAACCACTATTAGATGGTGGAGTTAACCAATTATTTTCTCTTTTTACTAATATATTTGCTGTCGTGGCACAACATATTTCACCTTGACTATTTAATAATAGTGCATCATTAAAGCCTAGATTTTTCGCTTCAATACGTGCTTGAATCCCTTGGTTATAGGAAAATGTTTTACAAGAACTCAATCGGCTAAAAGAATTTCTTCTTTCGGTTTGACTGATTATTGTAGATATAGATTCAAAATTTGGTTGATAAGAATCTATCTCCAACCAAAAACTATGATGACTTGTCTTGCTGATATCAATTCCACGTTGTTTTGATGCTCCTCGAGTCCAATTAATACGAATTACTCCATTGACATTATTTAATTGTGATCGGTGAATGCCATCTTCAACGAGTGAAATCAACCATTCTTTTGATGGTGGGGAATTCATTTCTAAGATACTTGCACTTTTTTCCCATCTATTTAAATGCTCATCTAGAAGCTGTGGAATTCCATTCAAAATTAAAATCGTTTCAAAGATGCCATCCGCAAAGTTCAGTCCTCGATCGTTAATTGGGACTGTTAAATCTTTGAAGATTCCCCAATGACCATTAATCCATCCTAATTTTTCCTTCTTATTTTCAGTCATGTTAATGCATTTAAAAGTGGCATTAATTTCCAATTCATTTCTTCAGCTTCCTTTTGACCATCTGAATCTGCAACAATTCCACATCCAGCATGAGCAGTGATAGAGGATTCTTTAATCATTAAAGATCGAATCAGGATATTGCTATCAAGGACCCCATCCCAATTTATATTTAATATTGATCCACAATATGGACCTCTCGCTGTTGGTTCAAGTTCATATAATCTTTTACATGCTCTAAGTTTCGGTGCTCCTGTTACTGAACCTCCTGGCCAGCAGGCTTCAAGCAAGTCAACCCAAGTTTTATTTGTATTGAGTGTACCTTTAACTACTGAAGTGAGATGATGCACTTGTGAATAGCTTTCTAAAACTAGTAGATGAGGAACTTTGATTGAACCTGGTTGGCATACTCTTCCAAGATCATTTCTTAGTAGATCTACAATCATTACATTCTCAGCATGATCTTTTGGACTACAAATAAGCTCTGCTGCCCAATCAGCATCTTTTTCTGGATCTCTATCTCTGGGTCTAGTACCTTTGATTGGTCTCGTTTCCACCTCACCACTGGGTAACGCTTTTAAAAATCTTTCTGGTGAAGTTGATATAATAGCTTCTCCTTTTGCCATCTGATCACCGATAATTACTCCAGCAAATGGAGCAGGAGAGCATTTTTTAAGTTTTGAATATACGTCTATTGGACGCATGGATTCTGGCAATGGGGCTTGGCATGAGGTAGTTAGATTAGCCTGAAAAATATCACCGTTCGCAATCCATTCTTTGATCTCATCAACTCTTTCAGAATATTCTTGACTTGTTAACTTCCAGTCCCAAGATTCTAGGGGGATACTATTCCTGCGTTCTATTTGTTTTGTCTCGTTAGTGTTGGCTTTGGAAAGCTTTTGGTGAAAAGTACTGTTTAGAAAATTTTCCATAATTGAGATGCGTTTTGGATCTTTGCCTTCTAGCCATAGCTCTCTCTTCTGAAGATCAAATTTTAATATAGGGTCATGAGAGGCTATCCATAAAGTTGCCATAGAACTTTTTTGCCATGGGTTTTGTGGTTCTGTCCAAGATGCAGCTTCATAACTCAACCAACCAGTCCAATGCCCTTGCGGTAATTCGCGTAAAATTTTAAAAGGATTAGAGTACTTTTTTGAATTTTCTAATTCTCTAGAACAAAACTGTTCTAAAGGATTAATTCCTAAGGTGACCCATCGACCTAAATCACTCCCATCGCCATCAAGCCATATAAATCCTGCCTCTCCCCATTCTTGAATCAATTTATAGGCTACTTGCTCAGGTGATTCCCACTGACATAGTAGTCGTTTAATATTATTCACTAGATATTTTGACTACATAGATCTTCGCGACCTATTTCTTTTAATGCTTTATCTCTAATACGACAACTATCACATCTCCCACATGGTTTACTTTCACCTTGATAGCAACTCCATGTTTTTTCTATAGGAATTTTTAAGCGTAATGCCTCTTCAAAGATTTTTGTTTTTTCCCAATCTAGTAGTGGAGCCCAGAGTTTTATCCCTTTTCCCTCGCGTCCTACTCTGCTCGATAGGTTAGCTAATTCTTGATATGCTTTTAAATAATCCGGTCTACAGTCTGGATATCCAGAATAGTCCATTGCATTTATTCCTAATGCGATTCGATTGGCTCCACGAGCTTCTGCAAGACTCAAACCAATAGCAACAAAGATAGTGTTTCTACCCGGAACGTAAGTGTTAGGAATAGTATTTTTTTGTATGCCTTTAGTTGGTATTGCTTGTGACGTGTCGGTCAAGGAGGAACCACCCCAAGAAGATAAATCAATCTTTATTGTTATATGATCCTCAAGATTTAAATTTTTTGCTAAATCTGCTGCTGCTTGTAACTCCTTAAGATGTCGTTGGCCATAATCAAATGATAATCCAATTACTTTTTGCCCAGCTTCCATAGCGATACATGCAGCTGTAGCTGAATCAATTCCTCCGGAAAGTAATGCAATTGTTGTCTGTTCAATCATTATTTTTATTTTTAAATCTAATGAAGCAAAATCTCATTTATATAGATGGTTAGAGTACACCTAGCCATTTGTGAGTTTGCATACTTAATCTCCAATCCGGATTATTTTTGACAAACTTGATTGCAAGTGTTTGTCCCTCTTCATTTTCCCATCCTGCTTGCAAAAATAATTGAGGTTTAATTTTTCCATTATTTTTTATTGAATCAGCCATTGTTTTAGCAAAAAGTAAATCTTCAGCATTCTGGATAACAACTTTTAATTCTTGGCAAGATAAGAGATTATCAAGGCGTGGAGGAGAATGCCGTTTAGGAGATAATGTTATCCAATCTGGCTTGCCACTTAGCATATCTACTCCACTAGTTTCGAGATGAATTGGAATAGATTTTTTCTCTAGATTGAGTGTAGATTTTCTAATTTCTTTACAGAGATCATCTAAATTATGATGTAATGGCTCGCCTCCCGTGATTACAACAAAGGCTGCACCTTCTTCTTGGGCTTTGGCTGTTTGAGTTGATAAATCTATCAAGCTTTGTTGTGGATGAAGTTCTGAATTCCACGAATCTTTTGTATCACACCAAGGACATCCAACTTTACAACTAGCCAATCTGATGAAGTAAGCGCTTCTACCTGCATGTTCTCCTTCTCCTTGTAGAGAATGAAAACATTCAACTACTGGTAGAGAAGATCCCATCTATTGCTGTTCTAGTGATTTTTTTTCAATAATTTTTGATTGAGGATTAAATGCCTCACTCGGTGAGGATGGTACACGTATTTGTGCGGCTTGAATCAAACCACCAAATAAAGGGTGTGGTTTTCCTGGTCTAGAGAGGAATTCTGGATGATATTGACATGCAATAAAAAATGGGTGATTTTTTAATTCTATTAACTCTACTAATCGACCATCAGGTGAAGTACCACTAATTACATACCCAGATTCCATTAGTAGAGTTCTGTATGAATTATTGAATTCATAACGATGTCTATGCCTTTCGTAAACAACTTCTTCGTTGTATAAACTTTGTCCTGTTGTGTTTGCTTGAAGTCTACAAGGATATACGCCTAATCTCATTGTTCCTCCTAGATCAACGACGTCTTGTTGTTCTGGAAGTAAGTGAATTACTGGGTGTTTTGAATTCGGATTTAGTTCGGCACTAGATGCATCTTCTAAACCAGCGATATTGCGAGCCCATTCAATGACAGCACATTGCATACCTAAGCAAAGCCCTAAAAAAGGTACTCTTTGCTCCCTTGCCCATCTAATAGCAGCTATTTTCCCATTGACGCCACGGTTACCAAAACCTCCTGGAACGACAATTGCGTCCATTCCCTGCAGTAGTTTTTCAGCTCCCTCGGATTCTATGTTTTCCGCATTGATCCAGTGAAGATCTAAAGATGCATCATGCGAGATACATGCGTGACGTAATGCTTCGACTACTGATAAGTAGGCATCATTTAATTGTACATATTTGCCAACTAATGCAACTTTGACAGAAGGACCTGGATTGCGCAATTTATGGACTAATCGTTCCCAGTCTTTTAAATCACTTTCATGATCATTCAGATCCAAGCAATCTAATACTTCCTTGCAAAGTCCCTCATCTTTGAGCGCTAATGGTACTGAGTAAATACTGTCAGCATCTAAGGATGCTATGACCGCATCAGAGTTAACTCCACAGAAACCCCCTATTTTATTTTTTAATTCATCATTAATAGGCCTATCACTGCGACAAACTAAAATATCTGGCTGAATACCTATAGAACGCAATTCTTTTACTGAGTGCTGTGTTGGCTTGGTTTTAATTTCTCCAGATGTACCTATGTAAGGCAATAATGTGACGTGAACATAAACAACATCGTTTCTTTTTACATCTCCTTTAAATTCTCTTATTGCTTCAAGAAAAGGTAGAGATTCAATATCTCCAACTGTTCCTCCAATTTCTGATATCACTACATCTGCACCACTATTGTTTGCTACACGTTTAATTCTTTCGCGAATTTCACGAGTGATGTGGGGGATGACTTGAACCGTCCTTCCGTCATAGTCACCTCTTCTTTCTTTATTAATAACAGCTTGATAAATGGAACCTGTCGTGACACTGTTTAGTCTTGACATTGCAGTGTCTGTAAAGCGCTCATAATGCCCAAGGTCCAAATCAGTTTCAGCCCCGTCTTCAGTTACAAAAACTTCTCCATGTTGAAATGGGCTCATCGTCCCAGGATCAACATTTAAATATGGGTCAAGCTTCAAAATCGAAACACTGTACCCTTTTGATTTAAGTAGTCTGCCAAGACTTGCGGCAACAATTCCTTTGCCAATGCTTGAAACTACACCACCAGTGACGAAAACAAATTTTGCCATTTACTTTTCAATCATTCTTTAAGCTACCTTGATCTAGGTAAACGCCAAGAAATTTACATATTTTCTCTTTAGGATAATGTTTTTACCGCTAATTTCTAGTAATTCAATCAGGATCTATCCAAGTAGAAGCTATGTGGAGGTCTTCTAATTGTTTGTTTTCCACGTTTGCAGGCGCTTTAGCCATAGAACAACGAGCTTGTTGTGTTTTTGGAAAAGCAATAGTATCTCTAATTGAATCTTCATTGGCTAAGAGCATAACTATTCTGTCCAGTCCAAATGCAATCCCACCATGTGGTGGAGCACCCATGGCAAGGGCATCAATTAAAAAACCAAATTGCTCTTCTGCTTCATTTTTTGATAGACCAATTACTTCTAGTACGGTTTTTTGAAGTTCTGAGTTGTGAATTCTTAAAGATCCCCCGCCAATTTCTAATCCATTAAGAACTAGATCATACGCTTGAGCATTTGAATTGGGTAATTTGTCTTTCCATAGGCTTTCTGATTCACCAATATCTTCAGGCTTAGGAGCACAGAAAGGATGATGAATTGCTTCAAGACGATTTTCATCAGAATTGAATTCAAACATAGGAAAATCAGTGACCCAAAGAAAATTCCACTGAGTTTTTAATTCGTTGTCTGAGATTATCTTTAGATCTTTCGCAATAAATTGACGAACTCTATCTAAGGTTCTATTAACAATGTTTGTGGGCCCTGCACCAAAAAGTATTAGATCACCAGGTTTAGCTTGGGTTTTTAATAGGAGTTCTTTTATTTGCGAGGTAGTTAAATTATCTTTTATGGCTCCAATTGTATCGACTTCTTGATCATCTCGAACCCTGATAAATGCTAGTCCACCAGCGCCAGCCTTTTGGGCTTCGCTAAAAATATCTCCACCCGGTTTTATTCTTACATTACTAATCAAATTATTTCCATCCTCAATGGTGATGCACTTAACGCATCCACCAGAAGAAATAGCATTTGAAAAAACTTTAAATCCACTTTTGGAAAATAAATCACTTGTGTTGACAAGCTCCATTCCATATCGAGTATCAGGTCTGTCAGTTCCAAAACGATCCATAGATTCTTGCCAAGTCATTCTCGGAAATGGAGTTTGGAGATCAATCCCTTTAATTTTTTTCCATATACTTACAATTAATTTTTCATTTAATTCGATGATCTCTTTTTCCTCCATAAAACTCATTTCAATATCTAATTGAGTAAATTCTGGTTGCCTGTCTGCGCGTAAATCTTCATCACGAAAACAACGAGCGACTTGGTAATAACGTTCAACTCCACCAACCATCAACAATTGTTTGAATAATTGTGGGGATTGCGGTAAAGCAAAAAACTCGCCACCACATACACGTGAGGGTACTAAGTAATCTCTGGCTCCTTCAGGAGTTGAGCGAGTCAAAATTGGTGTTTCAACTTCTATAAATCCTTCGTTTTCAAGAAAACTTCTAGCCGCTTTGACAGTGTTATGTCTCAATCGAAGATTATTATTCATTCTCTCTCTTCTGAGATCTAAATATCTATGCCTTAGCCTGATTTCTTCTTTAACACTCTCCTCATCATGAATTGACACTGAGAAAGGAAGTGTACTAGTGACAGTATTGAGAATTTTTATATTTTTAGCTAAGACTTCTACTTCACCGGTTGGGATTTTTGTATTAATAGCTTCGTCAGGTCTTGCTCTTACTAATCCATTGATCTGAAGAACAGTCTCATTTCTAAGACTCTCAGCGATGCTAAAAAGATCCTGACCTTGATCTGGATCAACTGTGATTTGAATTGTTCCAGAACGGTCTCTTAGATCAATAAAAATTACTCCGCCATGATCCCTTCTGCGATCAACCCAACCACATAGTTGAACATTTGCGCTAATTGCGGAAGCTCGTAGTTCTCCACAAGTCTTATTGCGCATGAAATTCTCAATCATCATGAATAATGAGTTTCCCACAAAGACCGGCTTTTATGCACAACACAGTTTCTACTTGCTCAAAAACCTTTTCGATAGAAAGGTCTTTTTACGATTATTGCAGGATGTTTTTTTCCTCTAATTTCTACTTCTATTTGAGTATTGACTTTTGCAATTTCGCTTGGCACATAAGCAAGAGCTATGGGTTTTTGCAATGTTGGAGACCATGTTCCGCTAGTGACTATTCCAACAGTTTCGCTGTTGTATAGAACTGGATATCCTTTTCTTGCAATTCCTTTATCAAGGACTTGAATACCAACAAGTTTTTTTTGCGTTCCAACTTCGGCTTGTTTTTCTAGAGCTTTCCTACCTATGAAATCATTAGGCATTTCTAAATGAACTAACCAACCCAAGCCAGCTTCAAAGGGAGTTGTATCTAGGTTGATATCGTTGCCATATAAATGCATAGAAGCCTCTAACCGCAGTGTATCTCTTGCTCCTAGCCCGCATGGAGTAACTCCCGACGCAATTAGACTCTTCCAGATAGACTTTGCTGTTTCAGGAGATGACAAGAATTCGAAACCTTCCTCTCCTGTATAACCAGTTCGTGCAATAAAAATTGATTCTTGTGAGTTTATTAGATTGGGATTTGAAGTGATAGTTCTGTGACCAAAACGTGGCAAATTAGATAAAGGCTCTTCGAGAATTTTCTCAAGTGTACTGATAGATTCTGGACCTTGGATCGCAATTAATGCACCCTCTGGCATGAATTCGGATATTGTAATTTCCTTTTTAGAAAGATTTGAACTCAACCATTCAATGTCAGATTCTTTTCTTGCCGCATTAATAACTAGAACTATACTCTCTTCATTTGTATCTAAAACTCCTTGGTCATAAATGATTAGATCGTCTTGAATTCCTCCATTTTCTTTTAAAAAAACTGTATAACACGCTTCACTAGGTCCTATTCGAAACACGTCTGAGGGAACTAAATTTTGTAATGCACTTTTGATATTTTTACCTTTTAATTGCACAACACCCATGTGAGATATGTCGAACATTCCAACATTTTTTCTTACTGCATTGTGTTCTTCTATTAACCCAGAAAAACTAACAGGCATTTCCCAATTTGCAAAAGGGACCATTTTACCGCCTAATTCTTTGCATTCTTGATAAAGAGGAGTTTGCAGTAATTTCATTTTTTGTTGAACAGTAAAAGAAATTCACAATTAATAACGTGAACTTATAAGAATTTCTAAAACTAAATTTAATGCTTTGTGGCTCGATCCGGAAAGTTTTACTACTCTATGAGTCTTGGGTTAAGACTTAATGACTGCAAAAAGATCTTGTAGGAGCTGCAATCAATGTGTTTCAAGTCATTTTGATTCATTCTCATGGTGCAAACTTAGAAAAATAAAAATACATTCTGAGATATCTTCATTTGTTTCTTGTGGTCATTGGATAAAAAAAGAACCTAATTTCCCAAAGATTTCTGAAAAATTTGTTCATCAACAACTCGATTTTGGAAAGGTGTTAGTTGAATGAAAACTTAAATGCAAATTTTTTAGGATGATTTGTCCAATAACATAATTAATGAACGTATAACTTTTGCAGCAAGGATGCTACTAATACCAGTGTTATCTAATTTGGGAGATAATTCGACTACATCAGCACCAATTAAATTATGAGACTTAATCACATTTATTATTGCTGCAAAATCTCCCCAAAAATAGCCCCCGGGCTCAGGAGTGCCAGTTCCTGGCATTACAGAGGGATCAAACCAATCTAAATCAAAAGTTAAATAGATTGGTCTCCCTTTAAAACTTTTTAGAGCTTCTTCTAAAGATTTTGCATTCTCTCCTAAAGTATGTTGAATTAACCTTTTACTATTATTCATTTCAAGAAATTCTGATTTTGTTCCACTTCTTATTCCTATTTGAAAGATCTTTTTGCTAGGTAGTATTTCTAAACATCTTTTCATAGTACATGCATGACTAAATTTACTACCTAACCATTCATCTCTAAGGTCTGCATGAGCATCTA
>OBPD01000013.1_pt1 | contig 26736 bp, 28 predicted proteins | sample 1494311 | NCBI WGS metagenome assembly OBPD01 (sample SAMEA3275629, study PRJEB22092) | marine metagenome | biome: Marine; feature: Surfacel waters; material: Sea Water | collected 2014-06-20T10:00:00+00 | depth 75 m | reverse complement strand
TCGAACAAAAATTTTATTTTGTTAAGAATATCTAATCGATTAGTTAATTTTTAAAAAATCCAGAAGAAAAGACTTCGCTTTTAACGAAAGCCAACCGCCGCTTGCCAAACAAAAACAAGCAGAAAAAAGAAAAGAGGTATTAGCGGAAGTACATCCACTGTTGGTGCAAAAGCTTGGTATGCAACTGGAAGTTCAGCAAGCAAGTCGAAATTAATCAGTGCCATCCCTAAGAAATAATGGACGTATTAAGCACGCACGCTACCACGTATGACGCGCTTTAGAGTCACTCTGCCACGGAGCGAAATCCTCTGAAAAACAACCTTCAGTAATTGCTTGCCTCATAGCACCTGTAAAACGTATCAAATGCGTAAGATTGTGCACACTCAAGAGTGTAAGACCTAGTAATTCTTTATTACGAATTAAATGATGAATATATGCCCTTGAATATCCCGTACAAGCTTCACAAGTACATGTTGAGTCTAATGGGCTGTAATCGTCTTTAAAACGTGAATTCCTTAGATTCCATGTCTCTCCATTAACTAATGCGCTTCCATGCCTTCCCAGCCGCGTAGGAATTACACAATCGAACATGTCAACTCCATTTGCTACTGCAATGGCCATTTCTCTTAAGGTTCCAATTCCCATTAAGTATCTAGGTCGATCTTGAGGTAATAAAGGACAGGTTTCTCGTACGATTTTGTGCATTTGATTTATGGGTTCACCTACGCTTACTCCTCCAATAGCAATCCCTGGCAAACCGAATCCTGAGACAATTTTTGCACTCAATTCCCTTAAATGAGGGAAGCAACCACCTTGAACTATTCCAAAAACTGCTTGATCATTTTTCTTATGAGCATTTAAACATCTCTCCAACCAATGATGGGTTCTCTTGCAAGCCTCCTCAACGTCTGATTCGCTTGCTGGGTAAGGGGGGCATTGATCAAAAGCCATTGCCACATCTGACCCTAAAGCCATTTGAATTTCAATAGCTTTTTCAGGAGTCAAATAAATATGTTTACCATCTCTTGGACTTTGAAACGAGACTCCTTCATCATCTATTTTATTTAATTTTGCCAAACTAAATACTTGAAAGCCTCCTGAGTCAGTAAGAATTGGTTTATTCCAACTCATAAATTTATGTAGTCCCCCTGCATCTTGAACTATTTTTTCTCCTGGTTGAAGATGAAGATGAAAAGTATTTGCAAGAATCATTTCAGCCCCTGTTTTCTCAAGTTGCTGAGATGTAACTCCTTTGACTGTTCCTAAAGTCCCAACAGGCATGAATTTTGGAGTATTTACAATTCCATTTGGAGTTTTAAAAGAACAGACACGAGCTAATGTCGTTTTGCATCTACTTTTTATTTGGAAATCGAATAAGGGCTTTTTCAATTATTCTTAAATTTTCCATAACTTAGACTAGTTATATAACTAATTTGAGACTTAAGAAACAGTTGAGGCTGTAATTCTGATTTTTAAAAACTGGCTAGGTGACCTTGCAGGTGCATGGGTCTTCTACACAATTCTGCCTCAATGGCCATTACTTAAACCTAGGTTCAAAAGAATTGCTCGCTTTGCACCTTTAATAGGACTTTTAATCGGCTTTTTACAATCTTTTTTTTGGCTTGTATTTAACTACTTTGATTGGCCCCATACTTCTATCGCCTTGATATCTATTGCAATTAGCATCTGCATAACTGGTGGACTTCATATTGACGGGTTAATGGATACAGCTGATGGGATTGGTGCAGGGCCATCAAAGCGAATTGAGGCAATGAAAGACAGCCGAGTTGGAGCTATAGGTGTGCAAAGTTTAGTAATTATTTTAGTCCTTCAAATAGCCGCAATTATCAAACTTGGTTTTTATGCTCCTTTTGCTTTTCCAATAGCTGCCTTCTGGGGACGATTCTCCCAAATATTTGCTATTGGAAATTATGAATACATTCTCAATAAAGAATTTGGTTCTATTCATCAAAAATACTGGAGAGGCATCTCCCAAGAAATAAGACCTTCATTAATAATAATTTGTATTGGCATAATATTTTTTTTATCTACAACCTACTTAAATTTATCTAATACTTTATTATTGATATATTGCATTTCTTCAGGATTAACAACTTCAATATTAATCCCACACTTTATAAACAAATTCCTAGGAGGACATAATGGTGATAGCTATGGAGCAGGTTTAGTGATAACGGAAACTATTAATTTATTACTATTAAGTATCATTTTGGTTCCAAATTAAAAACGAAAGCATTCCCTGATTCAGGCAAAGAGTTTTTAAATTGGCTTGGATCAACTAATAACTGTAAATCTCCACCTAGTTGTCTAGCCAAATCTCTAGCAAGAGCAAGACCTATTCCACTTCCAGACATTTTTGAACCACTTTCTCCCCTAAAACCCTTCTGAAAAATCTTTTCTCTTTCTTCCTCCTTTATTGGGGTGCCCTCATCCCAAATACATATCCCCTCTTCGATTACTTCAATACCAATAGAGGCTTTAGGAGGGCTATAACGAAATGCGTTCTCCAAAAGATTTGCAACTATTTCAGCAATAACTCCTTCTGAAATTGATTTTGCTTCCATCCATAATGGCCATTTTGAAGGACCATACCAGTTCCTGCCTTGCAAATTAGCTCTAGCCTTAGCTCTCTCAATCAATGGCTCTATTAAGCTTTTTACACTGATGCAAGTCTCACTTGGCAAAAGTGGAGGCAAGAGCAATCTGTTTGATCCATCATCAGCTTGGGGTAGTTTTACCTGACTAAGTTGATCGAGCGCAGAAAGATATTTATTAACTTGTGCTTGTTCGTTCATTAGACCTTTTACAAGGTTTTCATTTTCACTTTCAGGGCCTATTTTCCTCAAAAGAAGTTTTGCATAAGTACCAAGAGCAGCTAGTGGATTTCTGAGCTGATGAACCATTAATGATATCTGCTCCTTTTGATCATCTAATTGATCTAATAACCTTTTTCTATCAAGTTCAGAAGCGAGAGAGTTAGCCATCAAAATTGACATTGATTGCAGGCGTTGATCAAGAGACTCACGCCATTCTTCTTCAGTAGCGAATCTCTCCGCGCGTATAACGCCTAACAATATTGACCCCTCCTGCAATGGGTACCATCTTCTATTAGAAGATGGCGTGCGAAGGGCAGTATCAGTTTCTACTGGCTGTAAAAATTTCTCTGACTTCGGCCACTGGCCTACTACTTCCAAAGTAGGGGATCCACTTTCTCCAGATCTAGCTACATAAACAACAACATGCTCGAGCTCTTGATCAGCTTGAAAGCTCATCAACTGTTGTTGAACAAAATTCAAAAACCGTTCTGAATACTGCGTTGAAGTCATTCTGCAATTTTAGACAGGGGAAACGAAATATTCAAAAACTTGAAAAAATTGAAAAAAGTATTAAGATGTTAATAAAGATTTTAGATTACTTAACTAGGAGGCTATCTCAAATTTAATCAAAAAGTGAGCACTTTAAGTGACTTTGAGGCTGTTGCAGAGATTGATGGGTAACCTCTGTAGTCAACTTTTTAATTATTTGAGAGAAACTTTTCTCCTCAGTTTCAACCTATTTTTCTTAAAAACTCTTGCTTAGGCTAGAGCTAATAAAAAAGAAAAACCTCTAACTCTCTCCCAACAAATAAAGGTAGTTTTTTCATGTCTAAGAAGCGCAAAAGAATTAGCAGAAGAAGACTTGCAGGACAGCGTGTTATGTCCCATGTACCTATTTTCCATCTAGGTACAGGTCAGCACAAGCCAGTAACAGCAGCCAGAAGATTTATTGCAGAAGAGGGGCTCTATGCTCCAGCGATATTAAATGTACGTCGTAATGAACACACTACTGATCGCTTTTTTTGGGGAGAGAAAGGTTTGTTTAGTGCTCAATACGCCGAAGAAAATCATTTTCTGTTCCCTTCTTTAAGAGTGATTGTTGAATTCCTTGGTGAGGACAAAATCTTTGCTGGTTTAGAACTTACAGCAGATGACTGGGAAGAAATCGAAGAGTACGAATACGCTTTTGTTTAACTTAAAAATTGTTGTTCAATTTTTCCACGGCAATAATGAATTAGATCATTATTAATTTCATGGCCTCCATCAAAAAAATATAATTCTGCTTTAATTCCATTTTTCAACAAAATATCAAGGCTTTTATTTGAAGCAGCTTTGGGAACCACATCGTCCATTTCGCCATGGCAAAGAAAAATAGGTGACATATTTTTCATAGGTTCCCAATCTGGATGTGGATAAGAGCTAAGTGCAAAAACTCCCTGAAATTTAATTCTTGTTGCAAGATCTAAAGCCATTGCACCTCCTTGAGAAAAGCCCAATAACACTGTCTTTTCTAAAGGAATTTGTTTAGTGCAAAGATTATTTAAGCGTTTTTCAACATCTAATACTGCATTTGGGACCTGCTCCCACTCGTGAGGGTATAAAGGGTACCATTGCCTACCTGATCCACTTGGATGAGGCTGAGGAGCAGAGAGAGAAATTATTTCAAAAGGATCTTTTAAGCCATCAGTTAATAATTTTCCAATAGGCATTAGATCATGGGCATCTGCCCCCCAACCATGAAGTAAAACCAATCTATTTGTTGCGGATTCAGAATTTAAGGAGATTAGTTCAGTCATCTTGAATGCAATATGCTTCTTTGATGCGTAGGTTATCGAAAAGAATCGATTTCAAAAAATAAAAATGTCACCGATAGCTCTGCTAAGTGTCTCAGACAAAACTGGCTTAATTCCACTTGCGAAAGCATTAATTAATGATCTGGGCTTCAAAATCATTTCAAGTGGCGGGACTGCAAAGTTAATTGAGAGTGAAAATCTTCCTGTTACAAGAGTCGCAGATTACACAGGATTCCCAGAGATTCTTGGAGGAAGAGTAAAAACTCTAAACCCAAAAATTCATGGAGGGATATTAGCCAGACGAGATAAACAATCTCATTTAGATGATTTAGATAAACAAAATATCAATCCAATAGACTTGGTTGTTGTTAACTTATATCCATTTGTAAAAACAATTTCCAAAGAGAATGTTTCATGGGAAGAAGCTATCGAAAATATTGATATTGGCGGTCCAACAATGATCCGAGCAGCAGCAAAAAACCATCAAGATGTTCTTGTAGTTACTGATCCAAGTCAATACTCAAACTTAATTGATGCCTATAAATCAAAAAAGATCACTACTGAATTACGAAAAAAATATTCGCAACAAGCTTTTGAGCATACCGCAACGTATGACCTAACAATAAGTAATTGGATTGCCAACCAAAGCTCCTCAAAAAAGGTTTCTTGGTTGCAAAGCTTGCCATTAAAGCAAGAACTTAGGTATGGAGAAAATCCTCATCAAAAAGCTTCATGGTATGGAGAGCCTGAAAAAGGATGGAGTGGAGCTAATCAATTACAAGGCAAAGAATTAAGTACAAATAATCTTCTAGATCTGGAGGCTGCTTTATCTACTCTTCGTGAATTTGGGTATAAAAATACTATTAGTAACCCTTCATATCAAAAAGCAGCGGTAGTAATTAAGCATACAAATCCTTGTGGCGTAGCTATTGGAGATTCTTCATCCTCAGCTCTTAAAAGAGCATTAGATGGCGATAGAGTAAGTGCTTTTGGGGGTATTATTGCTATCAATTGCCCCGTTGATGAAGCTGCAGCAAAAGAAATTGAAAATATATTTATTGAATGTGTTGTAGCTCCATATTTTGATGAAACTGCAAAAGAAATACTTTCAAAAAAGAAAAATCTTAGGCTCTTAGAATTAAAAGCTGAGTCTGTCCAAAAAGCAGATAAAAATCACATAAGAAGCATACTTGGTGGTTTATTAATTCAAGATTTAGACGAACCAAGTATTGATCAAAAAAAATGGAAAAGTGTTACTGAACTAATCCCAACAGATGAAGAAATGAATGACCTATCTTTTGCTTGGAAAATTGTAAAACATATACGATCAAACGCAATAGCTGTTGCATCCAATCAGCAGAGTCTAGGGATTGGAGCTGGCCAAATGAATAGGGTAGGTTCAGCAAAACTTGCATTAGAAGCTGCTGGTAAAAAATCAAAAGGTGCTGTTTTAGCTAGTGATGGTTTTTTCCCATTCGACGATACCGTAAAGATGGCTTCTGATTATGGTATTAGTTCAATTATTCAGCCAGGTGGAAGCATTAGAGACGAAGATTCTATTAAAGCCTGCAATGAATTAGGAATAAAAATGATTCTTACTGGTAAAAGGCACTTTTTACATTGAGACAAACTCAAAGAGTTGATTTCTTAAATATATTATTTCTTACTTTAAATTTATACTTAATTATGATCCTTTTGGATAATAAGTTATTTTATTGGATTTCCTGAAAAGTGATAATCTACCAGGACCTGCACACAAGAAATAAAATGATATTGCTGCATAAATAGCGGATAATTCAAAAATATAATTGTGATTTTCGACTACAGCAAAAGGGAATCCCTCTAAACCAGTATCTATGAAATGGAAATACAAAGCAAAAACCATAGTTGAGAGTAGACCCAAGGAGGATAATCTTGCCAATACTCCGGTTGCCAGTCCAATTGGACAAACTATTTGAGTTACTGCCGCCAAATAAGTCCAAATCACAGGATCACCCGGAAGAAAGCTGAAGTATTTGCCTACAACAAATTCAGCGAATCCTCCTGGATCACTCAATTTTTCCAGACCGTGATGAACCATGAACAAACTAAAACTAACCCTAAGTACAAAAATTGATAGTTCGCCAAAAATATTAACTTCACCTTCAGGGCTTTGAACAACCACTTCAACCTTTTGTGAATCAGGATCCTTAAGATTAGATTTGTTTGATTGAGTCATCTTCTACTAAAAACTATTAACTATCCTACGAGAGATTAGAGCAAAATTGCGTTTTTTTCTTATCAAAAAATTTCGCCTATTTTCATTAGCTTGTGAATAACATCTTCAACTACACGGTCGGGAGTTGAAGCACCCGAAGTAATACCTACACTAATATTTCCGTTTTGAAGAAAATTTTCCTCAGTTAACAATTCACCTCCCTCTAGAGGCATATGAGTAATGGTATTCGTCTCTTCTCCAATTCTCTCTGGAGTATCAATATGAAATGAACGAATCCCCCTGCTGATTGCGATTTCTTGCAGATGAGTTGTGTTAGAAGAATTGAATCCACCAATTACAACCATAAGATCAAGAGGTTCATCAACTAGCGAAAACATTGCTCCTTGTCTTTCTTCAGTAGCATCACAAATGGTATTAATAGCTAGAAAATGTTCATTCAATTGAGCAGGTCCAAATCTTTGCAACATTGTTTTCTCAAACAATCGTCCTATTTCCTCAGTTTCGCTTTTTAACATTGTGGTCTGATTAGCAACTCCAACTTTTTGCAAATCCTTATCGGGATCGAACCCTGCTGAAGAGGCTTTTGAAAAACGCTTTAAGAAATCTTCTCTATTTCCCTTGCCTAAAATATAATCAGAAACATAATTCGCCTCTTCAAGGTCAAATAGGACTAGGTAAGTCCCTGCAAAAGAACTAGTCGCTAGAGTTTCTTCGTGTTTATATTTGCCATGAATAATTGATGTGAATGTATGTTTTTTATGCTTTTCGACTGTATGCCAAACTTTTGAAACCCATGGGCAAGTGGTATCAATAATATGACAACCTCTATCGTGTAAGAGCTTCATATCTTGAACCGTTGCTCCAAATGCAGGAAGAATTACTACATCTCCATCTTTTACTACTGAAAAATCTTTAACCCCTTTTTCCTCAGAAATAAAAAGAACATTCATTTTCCTCAAATGATCATTCACAGAGGGGTTATGAATGATTTCATTAGTGATCCATATTCTTTCATTTGGATAATGCTTCCTAGTCTCGTAAGCCATTGCTACTGATCTTTCTACTCCCCAACAAAATCCAAAAGCTTCTGCAAGTTTAACTTTTAATCTTCCGTGTTCTAAAAGATTTCCATTTTCTCTAATAGATCCAATTAAACCACTTTGATAAGCCTCAGCAAGTGCTTGAGCTCGCTTATTTGCTGAACCAAATCCTCTTCGGTTATAACGATCCGATTTATGAAGAGTTTGCTTAAAGGCTTGAGTATCCATTTCAATTAAATAGTAAAAAACAAATTGATAGGAATCTCATCACTATTAAACCACACTAAAAAAGCCCAGATATATTCTGGGCTTTTTTAGATTTAATGTAAGACAATTAAACAAGTTAACTAGCTAGAAGCAAAGTCAGGATAAGCCTCCATTCCATGCTCGCCAATATCAAGTCCCTGTGTCTCTTCTGCTTCGCTAACTCTGATACCTCCGAAGAAGCCACCAATAATTTGCCAAGCAATCCAGCATGTCACAACAGTCCATATGCCATAAGCAGCTGCACCTAATGCTTGAATGAAGAATTGGTTAATTCCTCCTCCATTGAGAAGACCAATTCCTGCAGCTCCAGGATCCATGCCATCAACGCCCCAAAGGCCGATAACAACAGTTCCCCAAACTCCACAAACACCGTGAACTGAGAAAGCACCAACTGGATCATCAATGCCTGCAGAATCCAGAGCAGCTACTGCAACTACGACTATTAATCCACCTACAGCACCAGCAAGCCAAGATCCAGCAAAAGTCATATTGCCACAACCAGCAGTGATACTTACTAATCCAGCAAGAATGCCATTGATGATCATGGTTAGATCAGGCTTACCAGAAGTAATGGTAGATAGAACTGTAGCGGCGATTGCACCACCAGCTGCTGCCAAAGTTGTTGTAACTGCAACGTAAGCAACATATTGATCCATAGCTAATTCTGAGCCAGGGTTGAATCCATACCAACCAATCCAAAGGATTAGTGCTCCTAAAGTTGCAATGGCCATATTGTGTCCAGGCATCGCTTGAGCTTTGCCATCAACAAATTTGCCAATACGAGGTCCAAGAAGCATTGCTCCAACAAGACCTGCCCATCCTCCAACAGAGTGGACAATGGATGAACCAGCGAAATCAATAAAACCAAGTTCAGCAAGCCAACCACCGTTCCATTGCCAACTTCCAGCAATTGGATAGATAAAAGCAGTCAAAACTACAGAGAAAACTACAAATTCACCGAATTTGACTCTCTCAGCAACCAATCCCGAAACGATCGTTGCAGCAGTACCAGCAAAAGCAGATTGGAAAAGGAAATCAACTGCTGGGACAAGACAACCTGTATCTCCTGCGGCTGCACACTCAAGTGCACCTGAAGGGTCAGGATCAACGAATAAGCCTTGGAAATAAAGCCATCCATCAATAACTGAACCGCCATACATTAATGAATAACCAATTACCCAGTAGGCAGTAACAGCAAGAGCAAAAACAAATAAATTTTTAGCTAAAATGTTGACCGCATTTTTTTGACGGCACATACCAGCTTCAACCATTGCGAATCCCGCGTTCATAAAAATAACGAGGATTGTGGCTATAAATAACCAAAGGTTGTCAGCCAAGAAAGAAGCGGCTTGTGGTCCTGTTAAATCTGAAAGAGCAACCTCAGCTCTTGCAGAGAAAGTGAAAACACCTAATCCCAAAAGGGCCAATGGGATAGAGGCTAGCCATGCCCAAGACTGACTTCTTCTAAAGCCTTTAATACTTCTTAGAAGAAGCATTGGCCCGTTCAAAAGACTTGCGTCTTGGAGACGAGAAGTAGTTCGCCTTGGAGGCGATTGCAAAGCAGTGGTCATAAATGATGCTTACTTCGAGAAAAAGAAATGGATAGTTAATCCAAAATTTATACAATATTAAATATGTACGCAACACATACTTACAAGATGTAAGTGTTGATACAAAAAAGAGTTTAGTCTTGAAAATATGTTCTTGTTTACACATTTATCAACTCAATTAATTGAATTTAAAAATCCTCTACAGAGCTGAAGCAGTCAAATCAAAAACAAGGACTAGTTAAAATAGCTAAACTATATATACCTGTGATTTGTGTTGAAATAGTTTATTTTTCTCTCGAATTCTGTAATGGTCTAGTACCTTCCCAAGTGATGTGATCTATAAAGAAACCAAATGCACATGGAATCACTTCAACACCCTTAGTTAATGCCTCTCTAAACAACCTCCCATACTCAGGATCTGCTATTTCACCAGGTGCAAAAAGTTCTATATCGCTTCTACTAATACAAGGAATTAGCACTGCTCGAGAATCTGGATAAACACTCATTAATTCTTTTAAATGTTTTTGACCTCTAGTCGTTACTGTATCTGGAAACAATGCTAAAGAATCTTCACACCAGGTTGTATTTTTAACCTCGACAAATATTTTTCTACTATCTTCATTCTGAATGCTTGGATAAAGCAATAGATCAATTCTACTTTTTCTTTCTAAACCATAAACAACTTCAGGCTTAATGCTTGAAATTTGACCAAATTGCCTCTCTAAACAATTTGCTTCAATTAGATGTTTAATCAATTTATTAGGCAAAGATGTATTAATACCAACCCAGCATTTCTTGTTCTCATTATGACTAGGAACCTCAGCTTGCTCCCAAGACCAATCTAATTTACGTTTAGGCGAAGGAGAATACTTAAGTCTGACTCTCCGCCCAGGCCACAAAACCCCTTTCATTGGGCCTGTATTTGCACAATGCGCTGTAACAACCTCTCCATCATCCAACTCAATATCGGCCAAAAACCTTTTATATCTCTTAATTAATATTCCCTCTATAAGAGGCGGAAACTTAATAATGGTTTTACCAATTTCAATCACTTAATTAACATCCAATTAAAACAAGAACTACAAAATATTTTAGGAAATGAAAGCTCTCTTTTTTCAAATTTAACATGTCGAAATCAATCAAAGAAATTGCTTTCGTCGTAAGTTTAGGAACTTTATTGAGCAAATTTGGAGGGATGGCTAGGCAATTAGTTATTGCTGGTGCTTTCGGAATTAGTGCTGCATATGATGCATATAATTATGCTTATATTATACCTGGATTTTTTTTAGTCCTGTTAGGGGGTATTAATGGTCCATTGCATAACTCAATGGTTACACTATTGGCAGATAAAAATAAAGTTGACAGTAGATTATTTATAAGTTCAATCAATAATATTTTATCTATAATACTATTAATTATAAGTTTATTTATTTTCTTTTCATCTGATTTTTTGATTAATTTGGTAGGACCGAGTTTAACCCCTCAAATAAAAGAAATAGCATCCTATCAATTAAAAATAATGTCTCCAATAATCTTCCTATCTGGATTAATAGGTCTTGGATTTGGATCGCTAAATGCTAAAAAAGAATTTTTCATTCCCTCTATATCTCCATTAATTTCAAGTCTAATAATCATAATTTCAATATCAAACTTTTGGATAAATAAAGGAAATACGACTGATCTAGATGCACTGAATATCAGAGGAGGAATTATTTTAGCAAAGGCAACATTTATAGGTGCCCTATCTCAATATTTAATTCAAATACCGTTCCTAATTAAAAAAGGAATATTTGCGATAAGTTTTTCAATACAAACAAAATATTCAGAAATAAAAAGGGCCTTGCAAATGATTGCCCCTGCATCACTTTCTTCAGGGATGATACAAATTAATGTTTTTACTGATTTATTCTTTGCATCGAAAATAGTAGGAGCTGCAGCTGCCTTAAGTTACGCAAACTTTTTAGTTCAAGCACCTCTTGGAATAGTATCAAATTCTATTTTAATTCCATTATTACCGGTTTTTGTAAGTTTAAGAGCTCGAGAAAATCATTTAAAATTGATCAAAAAAATCCATCAGGGATTAATTCTTTCTTCGACTTCTATGGTGTTTTTAGGGTCGATATTTATTTCACTTTCTACTCCTATAGTTATATTAATCTATGGTAGAGGTTCATTCAACCAAAATGCGGTTGATGTAGTAAGTCAACTATTAATTGCATATGGAATAGGAATGCCTTTTTATCTATGTAGAGATCTATTGGTGAGAGTTTTTTATGGTATAGAGGATGCAAAAACACCATTTAGAATATCAATCATAGCTATATTACTAAATTTATTTTTTGACTGGTTTTTCATAGGAGGTTCAAGTCCATGGGGGGAGCTATCACCGCTAAACTTAGGAGTAAATGGATTAGTGTTTTCAACTACATTTGTTAACTTCTTCGCTTGTACACTTTTACTATTTAAATTAAATAATAGATTAGATAATCTAAATTTATCTAATCTATTATCTCAGAATCTGAGAATCATTCTAATTGGTTTAATTTCTGGTATTTGCTCATTCTTTATTTTTAAAATAATATTTTTACCCTATAGTTTTATCTATTTATTATTGAAATTAATAATATCATCTGGAATTAGTCTGATTATCTTTTATTGTCTAGCAATTATTCTTAAAATTGATCATATTAATAATTTAAATAAGTTTTTAAAGGAGAAGTTTATTCGTCTTTAAGAAAAACATCTTTTTCTGATCTAACTTTAAGTGGAATCTCCAAACAATTCATTTCATCAGTTTTTACTCCACTTACTGAGAGAATTCTTGCTTCGATACCAAACTCTTGAAAAGCTATTTCCATCTCTTTCATTAGTTCCTTTTCAACCTGTGCATCAGCATCAGCAACTTTCCCTATAAGTCTCTCTCCTAATCGACCAATTCGCTGCCTTACAACCTCTCTGGCATTAGTCACTTGAATGATTAGCAAGAATAAAGAAGCAATTGATCAAATCTTATCTGCAATAGGGTTCTAAAATCTCCTCAAGGTCAAAGAATTGATTTGGTGGAATTAATTTTGATAACGGCAATCGCGTGATACCTCCGCCAAGTTTCACTTGAATTCCTTCAAGACCTTTTCTAGCTGCAACATTTGCACCTTGATCAAAGTTAGCCTGACATTCAATAGCTAAGTCCTTTGCAAGGCCAGCATCACCTAGATAAAGGTTCCAATTTCCAACTTGAATAAATAATCTGTCAGCTATTGACATCGCAAGCTCATTAATTTGCGATGAATCGATAGAAGTGGACATAAACCTAGGTTTTTCTATTGTTAATGACCTTAGGCAGAGATTGGTTACTTTCTCAAAATTAAAAAAATTAATGGAATAACAACTTTTTAAGTTTCTCGATGTTATTTCAATGAATTTTTAAGGCATAGATACAAACATATTTTTCTATTCTTTGGGAGACAATCTGATATTGTTTTTTCATGCGCCTGTAGCTCAGCGGATTAGAGCATCTGACTACGGATCAGAGGGTCGGGAGTTCGAATCTCTCCAGGCGCGTTTAAAAAATTTGTAAATCCATATATAAACTGAAAATAAGAGAAAGTTTTCTCTCATTGGACTAAACATATGCTTACTATCACATCATAAATAAAAGAATAAAGTGACTATTGAATCTTCTTTGATGAAATGTGATCCAAGTATTGCGAAATTAATAAACAATGAATTATCAAGACAAGAAACTCATTTAGAGCTTATCGCAAGCGAGAATTTTGCTTCTAAGGCCGTAATGGAAGCCCAAGGATCAGTCCTAACAAATAAATATGCTGAAGGTCTCCCTAACAAACGCTATTACGGAGGATGTGAGTATGTCGACGGAATTGAGCAACTAGCAATAGATAGAGCAAAAAACCTTTTTGGTGCCAACTGGGCAAACGTCCAACCACACAGCGGAGCTCAAGCTAACTTTGCAGTTTTCCTTAGCCTTCTAAAGCCAGGGGACACAATCATGGGAATGGACTTATCTCATGGAGGTCACCTCACGCATGGTTCACCTGTAAATGTAAGCGGCAAATGGTTTAAAACTTGCCATTACGAAGTTGATAAAAAGACTGAAATGCTCGATATGGATGCAATAAGAAAAAAAGCAATTGAAAATCAACCTAAATTGATTATCTGTGGATTCTCTGCCTATCCACGAAAAATTGACTTCAAAGCTTTCAGATCAATAGCTGATGAGGTAAATGCTTATTTATTAGCTGATATTGCTCATATTGCTGGTTTAGTGGCAAGTGGACTTCACCCAAGTCCAATCCCATATTGTGATGTAGTTACAACAACCACTCACAAAACTCTTAGAGGGCCAAGGGGTGGACTAATCCTCTCAAAAGATGAGGAGATAGGAAAAAAGCTTGATAAAGCAGTATTTCCTGGCACCCAAGGAGGTCCTTTAGAACATGTAATCGCAGCCAAGGCTGTTGCATTCAAAGAAGCTTCTGCACCCGAATTCAAGATCTATAGCCAAAAAGTAATCTCAAATGCACAAGTTCTTTCTAATCAACTTCAAAAAAGAGGAATTTCAATTGTAAGCAAAGGAACTGACAATCATATAGTTCTTCTTGACCTTAGAAGCATTGGTATGACAGGTAAAGTTGCTGATCAATTAGTAAGTGATATTAAAATAACCGCGAACAAAAACACTGTACCTTTTGACCCAGAGTCCCCATTTGTTACTAGTGGGCTAAGGCTAGGTTCAGCAGCCCTTACGACTAGAGGTTTTAATGAACAAGCCTTTGAAGATGTTGGTAATGTCATTGCAGATAGACTACTTAACCCTAACGATGAAGATATAAAGGAAAAGTCAATCAATAAAGTATCTGAACTTTGCAATAAGTTTCCTTTATATAGTGAAAACATCTAAAGAAATTACTATTAACAAAAAAAATAAATTTGGAGCAGAGATTTTATGCATTGGAAGTGAAATACTTCTAGGAAATATTGTAAATACAAATTCTCAATGGATAGCAGAGCAATTAGCAATTTTAGGAATACCACATTTCAGACAAACCGTTATTGGAGATAACCCTGCCAGATTAGAAGAAGCAATACTTGAAGCATCTAATAGATCTGAAATTCTAATAACAACTGGTGGGCTTGGCCCAACTCCAGATGATATAACAACGAAGGTGATTGCTGATACTTTTAAAACACCTCTAGAACAAAGAAATGATATATTGATTGACTTGAGAAACAAGTCAAAAGATAAGGATAGTAAATTATCCGAAAGTCAAAAGAAGCAATCATTAGTCCCAAAAGGGGCTAAAATCATAAACAATTACTCAGGCACAGCCCCTGGTATTTTTTGGAGCCCAAAGGAAAATTTTACAATACTTACTTTCCCTGGAGTCCCGAGTGAATTAAAAGAAATGTGGGCTAAAGAAGCATCAAAATTATTAATTAGTAATAATTTATCAAAAGAAGTTATCTCTAGCAAAGTTTTACATTTTGCGGGTATAACTGAATCATTGCTTGCAGACAAAATCCCACATTTACTTATATCAAAAAACCCAACTGTTGCAACTTATGCAAGCACTGGCTCAGTAAAGGTAAGAATCACAGCCAGAGGAAAGAGTTCGGAAAAAACCAATAGATTGATAGAACCTATTAAAAAAGAATTAACTCAAATCACTGGATTAAAATGCTTTGGTGTAGACAATGAAACTCTTGAAGAAATTGTATTTAAATTATTACTGAAAAGAAAAGAAACTATTGCTGTTGCAGAATCATGTACTGGAGGCGGAATAGGTTCTAAACTTACAAAAATCCCTGGATCTTCACAAATTTTCCATGGAGGCGTCATCGCATATAACAATTCAATTAAACAGAGATTACTAGGGGTACCTGAGGAAATAATTAATACCCATGGTGCAGTCTCAAAGCAAGTTGTCGAATCAATGGCGAGAGGCGTCCAAATAAAATTCAAAGTTAACTGGGCTATCTCTGTCAGTGGAATTGCAGGACCCACCGGAGGAAGCAAATCAAAACCAGTTGGTCTAGTCAATTTTTGTATTAAGGGTCCAAAAACCCTTATTACATGGGAAGAAAATTTTGGATCTAATAAGACAAGAGAAGATATTCAAAAATTAAGCGTTTTAAATGCTCTTGATAGATTACGTTTATCTATAATCATGGCAAATTAAGTCCTCATCATTGGATTTGAAAGTTGAGTTCTAGAACCCTCTACGACAAAGTTTGGAACTTCCATCAGGTAAAAGAATTACCTGGAGGATCGACTCAACTTTTTATTGGTCTTCATTTAATTCACGAAGTTACAAGTCCTCAGGCTTTCTCTGCACTTAATGAAAAAAAACTTGGAGTAAAGTTTCCCAATCTTACTGTCGCAACAGTTGACCATATAGTTCCGACCTCAAACCAGCAACGTCCTTTTAGTGATCCTCTTGCAGAGGAAATGTTGGCTACTTTAGAAAAAAACTGCAAAACTCATGGGATAAAATTTCACGGAATTGGAAGTAATTCGCAAGGAGTAGTACATGTTATGGCTCCAGAATTAGGATTAACCCAGCCTGGAATGACAGTAGCTTGCGGAGATTCACATACCTCAACCCATGGAGCATTTGGAGCAATTGCCTTTGGTATTGGAACCAGTCAAGTGCGAGATGTTTTAGCCAGTCAAAGCTTGGCAATGAATAAATTAAAAGTAAGAAGAATATGGGTAGAGGGTGAATTGCAAAAGGGAGTCTATGCAAAAGACCTAATTCTTCATATCATTCGTCATCTTGGAGTTAAAGGAGGTGTGGGATTTGCATATGAATTTGCTGGGCCTGCAATAGAAAAACTCTCAATGGAGGGACGAATGACCATATGCAATATGGCTATTGAAGGTGGTGCAAGATGCGGTTATATCAACCCAGATGAAACCACTTTCAAATATATAAAAGGGAAAGAACACGCGCCCAAAGGTCAAGAATGGGATAAGGCTATTTCTTGGTGGAAAAGTTTAGCTAGTGATTCAAAAGCAACATTCGATGATGAGATTCAATTAGATGGATCATCAATCGAACCCACTGTTACTTGGGGTATAACTCCTGGGCAAGGAATTTCAATCAAAGAAACAATTCCAAACCCTGAGTTTCTTCCCAAAAATGAGCAACAAATCGCTAAAGACGCTTGTAAATACATGAATCTAAAACCAGACGAACCCATAGAGGGACAATCAATTGATGTTTGCTTTATAGGGAGCTGTACCAATGGAAGATTAAGTGATCTCCAAGAGGCATCTAAAATTGTTAAAGGTAATACAGTCGCTGATGGGATTAGAGCATTTGTCGTTCCTGGTTCTCAAAAGGTCGCTAAGGAGGCAAAAGAAAAAGGATTAGATAAAATATTTCTTAAAGCAGGTTTTGAATGGCGAGAACCAGGTTGTTCAATGTGTCTCGCCATGAACCCAGATAAACTAGAAGGCAGACAAATAAGCGCTAGTTCGAGTAATAGAAATTTCAAAGGAAGACAAGGCTCTGCAAATGGGAGAACCTTGTTAATGAGCCCCGCTATGGTTGCTGCTGCTGCAATAAATGGGAAGGTTACAGATGTAAGAAAGTTCCTGCAAGAGTAAACCTAAAAATAAACTTATTCAAAGATGAATCAAAAGTTCCCAAAAGGTGAAATCAAATCAATACAAGGCCGCAGTTTTACAATTAAAGGCGATGATATTGATACAGACAGAATAATTCCTGCGAGATTTCTCAAATGTGTAAGTTTTTCCGCTTTAGGAGAACAAGTCTTTGCGGATGATAGAAAAGAACTAAAGGGTAATCACCCATTTGATCTTGATCAAAATAAAGGGGCAAATATTCTTGTTGTCAATGACAATTTTGGCTGTGGCTCAAGTCGAGAGCATGCACCTCAGGCTCTTATGAGATGGGGGATAAGATTAATTATTGGGGAAAGCTTTGCTGAAATCTTCTTTGGGAATTGCCTTGCTCTCGGGATACCTTGCCTAACAGCCTCAAAAGAAGAAATAGTTAACTTGCAAAACCTAGTTGAAAAAAATAACAACCAAATCTGGGATTGCAATCTTAAAAACCTATCCATTTCTAATCAAAAAGAAACTGTCAAACTTATTCTTGATGAAGGACCACACAATATGCTTTATTCAGGAAAATGGGATGCTACCTCTCAATTACTAGATGAAGAAGAAAAAATAAATAAAACATTTAATAACTTACCTTATCTGAATAATTTTAAACAACAGATCTAAAATACTGCTTTAGTAGAATTAGCAAATGTAAATCCATTTATACGAAAATATAAGCCTCCTGCCTCATTATTAGGATGATAGTAAATTCCACATTCGTATGCTCTTTTATGCCATAAGAGCCCTAACTTTGTATCGTAATATTCTCCATAGTTTTTGGAACTACTATCAATATTTAAATTAGAAATAATATCAAGCATTAAAGGTCCATATATTTGTTGCATTAAACTTATATTTATTGTTTTCAAATCTATTGCGTTATCAAACTTAAATGGACTATTTCCAAATTTAATTTTCACACCTGGCATAACCGAAAGTTTTGTATAATCAAAATAATCTCTCTCTAAATTACCTAGTCTAATTTCGGGACCAATACTAAGCTTGAGAAAGCCTTGATCACTATCATTCAAATAGTTAAAATAAGCTGAATCAATATTAGTTCTTAAGACTAATTCAGAGTTAATTAAAACAGGGGATAAAGGCGTTAAATGATTTTGATAAAGATTTTTTTTATTACTTTTCCATATTTGATATTCACTATCTAAAGAAGAAAAGATACTAGAGCGCCAAAGGCTAATCATTTCACTATTTTCAAATTTTTCTGCTTCATATCTACCTGTTCCTATCCGAATATTTAAGTTATTTTTTAAACTGCCAGTCGTAAAATACTGCGACTTTTCGATAAAGCCTCCAAATGCAGATTTAATCTCAGTCTCACCAATTGTTCCATTCCAAGCTCTCGATCTATAAGCAGTAAAAATATTGAAAGTTGATTCTTCTAAAATAGGTATCCTAAAAGAGCTTGAATGCCTTAATCCATTGAATAATCTGGAGGTATTTAATGTACTTAAATCATTTAAACTATCAAAACTCCAATTGGAATTACTTGCATTCAGATTTATATTTAAACCAAATAAATCAGAAAGGTTAATATTTTTATCTTTGCTATTTTTATAACTATTAGTTTTACCTAAAATAGCTCTATTAATTAAAAACTGAGGTTGAAGTTCAAGTTTTATATTATCAGCAATATTCGTAGCATTACTTCTTCTTACTAAGACTAATCCGTCACGATCTTTACCATCTAATATCAATTGAAATTTACTTCTCTTTTTCTTCTTGTCTCCAAATATTCTTTTTCCTATAAAAATTTTTGATCTGTTCTCAAGAATTAAATTAGTTTTAGAACTAGTAATAAGTAATCTACCATCTTCTTCTTCTTCTGCGATAACATCTATCCCCTCAAAAGAAATTTGATTAGGATCTAATGGATCATTAGTAAAAACAATCCTGTTAGATTTCCAGCCATGTTCCTCAATACTTATTGAATTAGATTTAAATCTCCAGTTATTAATTAAACCAATAGATTTATTAGATCTCGTGATTTTATTCTCTGGTAATTTAATATTTCCAAAAGAAAATTCGATTCCATCATCGTAAGTATTTATTTCTTTATCATTAGTGCTATTTAGAGGTTTAGACTGATTTGAAATAGCATCAATTTTCAAATCATTTACTACATTTTTTAAATCTAATATCCCATAGGCATCTTTAATACTACCTTCTTTCTTTAATAAATTAAACTTGAATTCTTTAGCTCTAAAATATTGCCCTCCCTTTCTGAATCTAATATTACCCTCAGCGGACAAGATACCGGTTGATTTATCATAACTTAATAAGTCAGATCTTAAGATTCCACCATTTATTAGAGCCTTGACATTCCCCTCGGCTAGATAAATATTTTGATCATAATCATATTGCTTATCAGCAAATATTTTAAGAGTTAAAGATGTAACTTCATTCTGTTCTAATTTTCTTGAGGATAATCTTTTATCATTTTCTTCTAAATTACCAACAGAAAAATTATAGTGTTTATCAATAACTGATTTTCCGAGAAAATGCTCCTTTCCTCTAGAGGTCTCAAATAAAGACAATAATAGGCCAAACCCCAGAAGTCCAAGGTTTAAAGCCAATAGATATTTTTTCTTCGTCGCCAAATGAGTTAAGCCGACGAAAAGATAATACCTAATAAAGCAATTACAGGAGCTTGTTTAGTCCAGTAATTAGCGTGTCATTTTTAGTCCTGAGGACTTTCCAAATCCTTTCTGTTAGGTGTCCTTGTTGGATCACTTGCCAAGAAACCAAACAAAAAGATCCCGACAAAGAAAAAGACGACCGTATAGACGGAAATCTTGAGAGCAAGCATGAATCTGATCAACTAAATAGAGGTTAAACCTATCCTATGAAGTCAATAACTCCAATGAAAAAAACAAAGGTGTTACAGACTTTTGGAAATGAATAAATTTTCATCACTTGGGAAAGCTATTAAAAGCAAGGAAAGGCATAGAAAGGTCAATTTTTTTTCACATACCAATTCCAAAAGTCATTAATTTATTTCTTTTTATGATTTTGCTAGTTTTTCAGCTTAGTTGGAGCCCACTTTTATCAAATATAAAAGTTTTTTTGGTTCATTCCATCACAAGTTTCTACAGTCTCTTCTTCTTTTGGACAAGTTCTCATACAATATCTTGACTCATACAAATCTGAGCTTAGAGAAACGACATGGGACAAAAAACAGCACTTGGATCTTTGCTTAAATCCATTGGTAATTCTGGACAAGGAAAAGTTGTTCCAGGTTGGGGAGCAGTACCCGTAATGGCCTTTATAGGAGTTTTACTACTAGTTTTTCTAGTGATCATGCTCCAAATTTATAACCAATCACTTCTTCTACAGGGTTTTTCCGTCGACTGGAACGGCTAAATTGGTTAAATTTTGAGCAGTTGAGATTCGCCCATGAATATTTTTGGGGTTGGTTTGCCAGAAATAGCAGTTATTGCTGGTTTAGCACTTGTTATTTTTGGTCCAAAACGACTTCCCGAACTTGGGCGAACTATTGGGAAAACCCTAAAGGGTCTTCAAAGTGCCTCTACGGAATTTGAGCGTGAAATCAAAAATGCCATGACCGAAGAAGAGTCTGCAAATGAAAACATTGTGGACAAAGAAAATTAATTTCCCCAAAACTAATTAAATATTTAACTATTAAAATCAACAACAATTGTGTTTGATTGGTATGTTGTCTGATGAATTAAAATTATTAGTAGGCTTAGGCAATCCTGGGACTGAGTACGAAAAAACTCGTCATAATGTTGGATTTATGGTGCTAGAAGAAATCGCAAGAAAAAATAATTGTAGCTTTCGTGAAAGCAAAAAACTTTTTGGTAGAACTTGTGAATACGGGTCAGGCATCGAAAAAACAAGGCTTTTAATGCCCAACACATACATGAATGAAAGTGGAAAATCAGTAAGATCAGCAAAGGATTGGTTTAATTTTCAAAATAATCAATTAATAGTCCTAGTAGATGACATGGATCTCCCACTAGGGAAAATAAGAGTCCGCTCTAAAGGGAGTTCAGGAGGTCATAATGGATTAAAAAGCATTATCAACCATCTTGGTACTGCTGAGTTTAAGCGATTAAAGATTGGGATAGGAGCACCAAGTAACGACCAACAAGAGAGAAAATCTAAAACTGTTTCTCACGTTTTAGGTAGATTTTCAAAAGAAGAATTCATAATATTAAATTTCATCATTCAGGAAATAATTAGTTGTATTGAATCAATCACATCTAATAATTGGGAAAAGATATCTACTCGACTAAATTCTTACAAACCTGACAATTAATAATTTTAGGAAAATGTATAACAAGCCATCAACTACTGCATATCTTCAAATTCATAAGCAATGCTTTAATCAAAAAAAAGTAGAAGGGATTGTCCGTGCAGGAAATTTTGAATGGAGTTTTACTTGGGCTTTTAATCAAGGACAACTTCTTATCGAACCGCCACTAGGTAGAGCGCTTATAAAAGATGCATTAGAGCGCTATTTAGTAAAGGCTGATTATAAACTTGAGTCTGGTGGAGATTACATTTTTACAGTTAGGGCCAAGTTTTAATATTTACTTTACTTGGCCAAATTAATCTATATTTTAAAAAATCTTCCAATAAAATCAACGCGACAATTGCATCAAGGTTTGCAGGAGGAAAAAGAATTTCTTTTGGAAGCCAACGAATAAAATAATTTGGAGGCCAAATTTCCCAATATCTAAACCGAGCTCTTAAAGTTGATCCTCTTTCATTGACATAATTTATATTGAAAGAATTATTTCGTTTTAATTTATTCTCTATATACTTACAATTAGTCCCATTCCCAATTATTATCTTAATAATCTCGTGATCTTCATTCCATTGAGAAACTAAATCAGAAAATTTATTTAATGAAGCGACACCTGCTTCAATAACTTCTCCGGATTGCATATCAGCCAATAATAAGCCGCATTTTTTCATTCCAGGATCTATAGATATATAAAGACTCATTTAACTCTTGTTTGATATAGATTTTTCTAAAGATTTTAATTCTAATGATACTGAGACTTTTTCTGCACTTTGACTATCTTCAAGAGCTCTAGCAATAATTTGGAAATCTCCCTTTTTTATATTAACTAGATATTTTCCTAAATTATTAATCTGATTAGCATTAATTTTTAACTCAGAACTTAATGATCCTCGTCGCCTAACCTCAGCCAAAGTTGAAGCCATTAAAAGATTAATCTTTTTACTAATAGATTCAGAATCAGATTTTGATAAAGATACATTTTCTATGGCAATAACTTCACCTTTCTTTGTAATCATTTTATTTAATGTGACTTCAGGAAATGCATAAACATAATTTTCACCTCTAAGTATATTTCCTGCTGATTTAATCCTTACGACCCAACTTCTATTATCAGCTATTTTATTTTCAAGTTTCTCAATATCATCTTTACGAACTAATAATATTCTTCGATATTCAGATTGATTTGTTTTAACTAAATTAAAAGCATAAAAATTTGCTTGCTGTAATATACTTTCGATAATTTTTTTTATATCATTAGTTTTATTTAATTTAATAGTCTTAGTTACTAGAGTTTGACCACTACTTATTACTACATTTCCACTCCTGAAAGCATACAAATTTTTTTCTAATTTTTTTAATTCTTTTTCACTCTCTATAATCTTTTCTCGAATATCCTCTAACTGAAATAATCCAACCCTTAAATCTCTATCAAATACAACCATCGTTGCAAATGAAATAGCACTAATAATACTTCCAGTAAAAACAGTTATTAATACAGCTGTACTTTTTGGTCTTAATTTAAAAATACTTAAACGAGCTTTACCTACTCTAGTACCTAATCGATCTCCTAGAGTAGAAAGTATTCCACCTAGGATTAATACTAAAAGAATTTTAAGCCAAGCAGTCACAGAGAGAAAGAAGAAGAATTAATCAAACCTCCTAAACCTTAGTATGTAATGGCCTTCAATTAAATCTTTTTGCTAACGCTATTGGATCGAATATGGTTATTTTCTTCCTATCTATTGCCAATAATGAGGAACTTTTCAACTCACCAAGTAGTCGTGTAATAGTAACTCTGGTTGAACCTATTGCTTCAGCAATAGCTTGATGAGAGAGTCTTAAGTCAATTGTGACTCCTTTTTCCCCAGGCACACCAAAGTCTCTACATAAAACAAGTAAAAAACTTGCGAGACGAGAAGACATATCTCTATGAGTTAAAGTTTCAATCATTGTTTCAGTTTGAAGTACTCGACTTGATAAACCTTGTAAAAGGAGCAAACCAACAGAGGCATCTTGCTCAATTGCATTCCTTAATGATGTGGCTGGAGCAGAAACGAGTTCCACACGTGTAAAGGCAACAGCGTGATAAAAACGATCTGATCTATGACCTGTCAATAAAGATAAAACTCCAAACAGACTATTTTCTCTCAATAAAGCAACAGTAATTTCTTCACCCGTTTCATAGACTCTGCTCAATCGAACTGCACCACGTCTTATCAAATAAACCCTTTCAGCAGGATCACCAGGAAAAAAAATAGTTTTTGATCTATCTACAGTTTCAGTAGAAACTCCCTCCAAAGATTTAATTACATCTAAGAGAGTTTTATTTGGCGGCAATGGAGTTGAGGAGTTACCAACCATCTGGCTATTTTTGGGTTGGTTGAAACGAGTAAAGCCACGATACGAAGTGACCATATTTAATTAATTGTTCAAAGAACATTAATAAGTCAAGAAAAAACGATATGTAGCCATGGCGACTTTTTTGAAGCTAAGTCAATAATCAAGGCTGTTCTTTCTAAAAATTCTATCTTTTTTACGCTCAAAAAATTGCGACGCAATTCAAAAAGTATTTAAAACTACTTTTCCCATGTTTTTCTTTAATCACTTTTGGAGCGTTAATAGTTTTGACAACCAACTATTTTGACTCCATACACCACAGATAGTGTTGAATTGGTTGATTAGAAATTTTATGCCGCTAGATTAGTTTTAAGACATTCTGATAAAAATCAAGATGAATGCACGAGTGAGCATTAATGCTCAACAGAGGGGTTCATCGCCGTCAAAAGAGACTTCTCTAAGGCCTACCCCCATTAGAAAGCCTTTACAACTAGTTGCAACACAAGGTCAAGTTCAAATCCACACTTCTACTTTTAGAGGTAGTTTTTCCGTTGTTCTTAGTGAGGCAATTAGATCTGCAGGATTGGGAAGCCAAGTGTTAATAGCTCAATTTTTGAGAGGTGGAGTCAACCAAGGACCAAATGGAGCTATCAATCTTTGCGGGCGACTTGAGTGGTTAAGACCAGCCATTGAAACGTGCTTGCAAGAAAAAATATTGGAAGAACATTTATCTTTAAAAAGAAAATATGAAGAAAAAGCGATCAAAGAACTCTGGGAATTTTGTAAATCAAGTTTAATCGAAAAAAAAATAGATAAAATCGTTCTCGATGAAATAGGAATAGCTATTAGTCTTGGTTTTGTTGAAGAAAAGGATTTAATTTTTATGATAAATAATCGACCATCATCCACAGATATTATTCTTACAGGACCATCAATCCCTCCTAAAGTAATTGAAATGGCTGATCAAATCACTGAATTACGCTGCAATTAAATGTTAAAAAACGATCTTTGGATTGCTGAACAGGCTTCACTAGGAATGCTTGAACCTTTTCAAGAAAAGCTAATAAGACATCTTGAGCCGGAATCCGAAAAATCTCCTGTTTTAAGCTTTGGTTGCTCATCATATGGATATGATTTGCGTCTCTCCTCTAAAGAGTTTTTGATTTTTAGGCATGTTCCTGGAACAGTAATGAATCCTAAAAAGTTTAATCCTGCAAATTTAGAACCTACAGATTTAAAAGAAGACGAGGATGGTAAATATTTTATTTTACCTGCACACTCTTATGGCCTTGGTGTTGCATTAGAAAAAATGAAAGTACCGCCAAATATTACAGTTATTTGCCTTGGGAAAAGCACCTACGCCCGTCTAGGAATAATCGTAAATACAACTCCTGCTGAAGCAAGCTGGGAAGGTCATCTAACCCTGGAATTCAGTAATAGCTCTGGAGCAGATTGCAGGATTTATGCTGACGAAGGAATTTGTCAATTACTCTTCTTTGAAGGAGATCCTTGTGAAACAACTTACAGTGATAGGAAAGGTAAATATCAATATCAACAAGAAAAAGTAACTCTAGCAAAGGTTTAAATATGAGTCGTGTTCAATTAATAACCTCTACGCCAAACGCTGAAAAAAGCATGGCATATATTGCCAGGGTTAGCAATCCAAAGAATCAAGATAATGATGACTTTACGAAATTAATTGGGTATTGCATTAAGAACGAACATTGGAGCGTATTTGAGCAAGCTTATATGACTTTGCAAATAGAAACTACTCGAGGAATTGCTGCACAAATTTTAAGACATCGATCATTTACCTTTCAAGAATTCTCACAACGCTATGCAGATAGCATGCAATTAGGAGAAATTCCTATACCAGAATTAAGAAGACAAGATAATAAAAACAGACAAAATTCTATATCAGACTTGCCAAAAGAAATTATTAATACTTTCAACAAAAAAATTAAACATCAGTTTGTTCAAAATAAAGAGCTTTATGAAGAGATGTTAGAAGCTGGAATCGCGAAAGAATGTGCAAGGTTTGTACTTCCACTTGCTACCCCAACCAGAATTTATATGACAGGATCATGTCGTTCCTGGATTCATTACATAAATCTTAGAACTGGTCATGGCACGCAAAAAGAGCATATGGAGATTGCACAAGAATGTAAAAATATTTTTTCAAAAGAATATCCAGTAGTTTCATCTGCTTTGAATTGGCTATTCTAACTATGATCCCTTGGGCCTTCTGATCTAATATTATTATTTAGCACTTTTAAATTATTTTTAGAAATTAAATTACTTGAATTTGATAATCTAGTGAAAGATGGTAATTCAGAATTATTAATTAAAGCAAGAAAGATTTCATTAAGTTCACTATATTTTCTAACTCCCAATGAAAAGCCCTTAAATTCACCTTGATCGTCAAAAAAAGTTAATTGAGGAATGCCATTTACATCATATCTATCAATCAAATCAAACCACCTTGAATTATCAACATTAAGCAAAACTATATCTATCTTATTTGAATTCAGTTTTTCAGCATTAACCATGTCAGGAGCCATTTCCTTGCAAGCTTCACACCAATCCGCATAAAATTCAAACACTGTAGGTTTTCCATTTGACAAAGCTATCTCTGGTTCCAAGGAGTTCTTAGCCAATTGATCAAGCATTTCATTAGCTTTAAACCCAGTTCGAAAAAAGAATAGTGAAACAACTAAAAAAAAGCTTAGTATAACTAAAAAAATTTTTT
>OBPD01000012.1_pt1 | contig 27666 bp, 25 predicted proteins | sample 1494311 | NCBI WGS metagenome assembly OBPD01 (sample SAMEA3275629, study PRJEB22092) | marine metagenome | biome: Marine; feature: Surfacel waters; material: Sea Water | collected 2014-06-20T10:00:00+00 | depth 75 m | reverse complement strand
TGATTTATCCAGAATGTCGATTTTATATAATTTGAATTAATCAAAATTGTACTTTTATTCTGTTCTTAAAATCGAAGAAAATCAAAAAAGTATAACAAGAAAAATAATATGAAATCATCTCTCATTCAACAGAAAAACTGTGAGAGGCTATACACAGTTTTTAAAGAAAATTGAGAACGGGAATGGAGGAACAAGCTAGGTCCTTACCAACTTGTAGCAATTCCAATCTTTTTGAAACACATTTAGAAAGTCCTTCAATATCTAATCCTAAATTAGATAATTGAAATTTTTTCAATCTACCTAATGCTTCTCCATAAAGTATGGTCGCCCCATTTATATTGCTATTTTCTAAATGAACTTGTGCAACAGCTACTTGCAATATTCCCTGTAACAACTGCCTTTCAGGACCACCAGTCTCATGCCATATCTCTTCAAAAACATCATGGGATTTGTACCACTGACAAGAATTAAATAATTTCATTCCTATTTCAAAACGAGCATCATTTATAAATAAATTATCTTCATTATCCATAGGGTTCATTATCTTTACAAATTTTTCTTTGCTTTAATTTTTCTAAGCCTTATAGATTCAGGAGTAACTTCCAACATCTCTCCTGGTCCAATGTATTCAAGAGCTCTTTCTAATGTCATTTCAATTGGGGATTGCAATTGATCTAGCTCCTCTGCACCAGCTGATCGCATGTTGGTAAGTTGTTTAGCCCTACAGATATTTAATTCAAGATCCTGTGGGCGTTTATTCTCCCCAATAATCATTCCTTTATAAACCTTGGCTCCAGGAGTAATAAAAAATTGTCCACGGTCTTCTGCATTCTTTAGGGAATAGAACGTAGCGACACCCTCTTCAAATGAAATAAGGACTCCATTTCTCCTTTGCTCAAAATCTCCTACAGATGGCCTGTATTCAAAAAATGAATGACTCATAATCCCTTCTCCTCTTGTTGCACGAATAAATTCACCCCTAAATCCAATCAAGCCTCTTGAGGGAATAACAAACTCAAGTTGAGTTCGATGATCAGTACCCGTTTCCATATTTTGCATTTCACCTTTTCTTACCCCAAGACTCTCAATACAAGCACCAATCGAAGCTTCAGGGACGTCAAGGACAAGCGTTTCAACAGGTTCACATTTAATTTCATCTATTGTCCTGAAAATTACTTGTGGTTGAGAAACTTGAAATTCATACCCCTCTCTTCTCATTGTCTCTATAAGAATTCCTAGATGTAACTCTCCCCTTCCACTAACAGAAAAACGGTCAGGAGAATCCGTATCTTCAACTCTTAAAGCAACATTCGTTAGAAGTTCTTTATTTAAACGATCCTTCAACTGCCGACTGGTTACGAACTTGCCCTCTTTCCCTGCAAAAGGAGAATCATTGACAACAAAAGTCATCTGCAAGGTTGGCTCATCTACCTTAATTAGAGGTAAAGGTTTCGGCTCATCAGGGCAGGCTACAGTTTCACCAATAGAAACTTCATCAAAGCCAGCCAAGGCAACTATATCTCCAGCATTTGCTTCTTCAATTTCAATTCTTTTTAATCCCTTAAATCCTAATAATTTATTAATCCTTCCTTTTTTCAAACTCCCGTCTTCCTTTATCAAACATGTCCTTTGGCCGTTTTTAATTACACCATTATGTACTCTTCCAATAATAATTGTTCCTAAGAAATCTGAGTAATCTAGGGTCGTGACTTGTAATTGTAAAGGCTTATTCACATCGCCAACTGGAGGAGGAACTTGTCTAATAATTGCTTCAAATAAAGGTTTCATATTATCGTTTTCACTTTTTACTTCAGTCTTGGCAAACCCCCCTAATCCACTCCCAAATAGATAAGGAAAATCACATTGATCATCATCAGCGCCTAACTCCAAAAACAGATCTAAAACTTTGTCTACCGCGGTTTCTGGTTCTACCCTTGCACGATCAATTTTATTCACAAACACAATAGGTCTTAAGCCTTGCTCTAAAGCTTTTTTCAGAACGAATCGAGTTTGTGGCATTGGTCCCTCGTTAGCATCAACAACAAGAAGACAGCCATCTACCATTCCCAAAACCCTCTCGACTTCTCCTCCAAAATCAGCGTGGCCTGGTGTATCAACAATGTTTATCCGAGTATCGTTATAAGTAACAGCTGTGTTTTTCGAAAGAATTGTTATACCTCTTTCACGTTCCAATTCATTCGAATCCAACGCACAAGTTGGGACTTCCTCGTTATCTCGAAAAGTGCCAGATTGATTTAAAAGAGCATCAACCAAAGTTGTCTTACCATGATCAACGTGAGCAATTATTGCGATATTCCTAATAGCTTGTATATCAAAACTCATAATTTAAAAAAATTAAAATTCTTTTGGTTAATAGAAACATAAAGAATATCTCACGATGACTTCATTTAGCTGTTTTAAATGCCAATCAAAATATCGAATATAAAATTCGAAGTAAAAAAAATTAAGTCATAATTATTTGAATTTTATAATTTTATTGGCAGCGTCAAATTCCCTCAAAGCATTAACAGTCCCCTCAAATCTCCAATGCCAAGGCTCATAAGTTACTCCCTGTTTGTTGTTGGGTGGAAAAGAAAGAACGAAATGATATTTAGAGGCAAACCTCTTCATCCATTTAAAAGCAGGCGTTTGTTCAAATTCAACCTCAAAATGAGTATCTGGATAATTTCCATCACCAACATCGATTGCATACCCTGTGCTGTGTTCAGAATAACCAGGAGGAGCTGAGTCCCTTGAGCGCTCAACAGCAGTTTGATTTCTAATAGATTTATTTTCATAAAAAATATCCCTTTGCAAATTTATTGATCTATAACCACTTAATAGTTGAAGAGAAACCCCTCTTTGTGCAGCCATAAATTGCATTTCCTTAAATTTTTCATAGATATCTTTATGAACGTAAATACCTGGAGAAAAAAGAATTAAATCTTTTTTGGAAGCCTCTTTATAAGGAAGATGACCTAACAAGCTTTTATTTTGCCTTGTCTCAATGGAGTTACTCGAATCATCTAAGGATTTTCTTTGACTTAAAAATGATTTATTAGCTAAAAACGTAACCGATATACCAAGGCCAAGGAATAGAAGTCCCATACGCAAAAAAGACTTGGTAGTAATGGTTTTGATGGATTTAATCCTTCTTGCCAGCGGGATGTCATCTTGATAATTCATACGATCTGCTTATGGTCAAAACAATTGGAATTCGCAAAAATGATGTTTCGATAGTAACGAGTATCTTTAATCTTTATACTTTCTATTAGATAACGATGTAAGTTTTATATATAGAGAACTAAATTTTTCATCCAAAGATGTTAAGAGTTGCTGTTATTGGCGGTGGACCTAGTGGATCATGCGCTGCAGAAATTTTGGCTAAGGCAGGAATTAAAACTTGGATTTTCGAGAGAAAGCTTGATAACGCAAAACCATGCGGAGGAGCGATTCCATTGTGTATGGTTTCTGAATTTGATCTTCCCGAATCAATTATTGATAGGAAAGTCAGGAACATGAAAATGATATCCCCATCAAACAGAGAAGTAGATATTATTTTGGATGATATCTATCCAGGAAGCGATAAAGAATATATAGGTATGTTGAGGCGTGAGGTGATGGATTCATTCATGAGAAATCGCGCCGCTGAACTTGGAGCAACATTAGTAAATGGATTGGTATCAAAAATAGAAACTGGTACTAACAAACAAGGTCCCTATACACTTCATTACACCGAAATCCTTAACGACAAATCCGAAGAGAAAGGTAAGCAACTTGAAGTGGATTTAATTGTTGGAGCAGATGGCGCAACAAGCAGAGTTGCAAAAGCAATGGATGCTGGTGATTACAACTATGCAGTAGCAATTCAAGAAAGGATAAAGCTTCCTAAAGAGGAAATGAAGTATTACGAAGATAGGGCCGAAATGTATGTAGGCACAGACGTATCGCCAGATTTCTATGGTTGGGTCTTTCCAAAATATGACCATGTAGCAGCTGGAACAGGAACAATGAAACAAAATGGTGGTTTAATAAAAAGTCTCCAAATTGGCGTCAGAGAAAGAGCCAAGAAGAGACTCGTAAATGGAGAAGTAATCAAAGTAGAAGCTCATCCAATTCCTGAACATCCCAGACCAAGAAGAGTTGTTGGAAGAATGGCTCTAGTCGGTGATGCCGCTGGTTATGTAACCAAAAGCTCAGGAGAAGGAATTTATTTTGCGGCCAAAAGTGGAAGGATGTGTGCTGAGCAAATTGTCGAATCAAGTCAAAATGGAAAAATTATACCTACGGAAAATGATCTCAAAAAATATCTAAAAAAATGGGATAAAAAGTATGGAATTACATATACAGTTTTAGATATTCTCCAAAGAATTTTCTACACCAGTGATGGAGCAAGAGAGGCCTTTGTAGAGATGTGTGGTGACATGGATGTTCAAAGACTTACATTTGATAGTTATCTCTACAAAACTGTAGTTGCAATGAAGCCGCTTCAACAATTAAAACTTACCCTACTAACAATTGGTTCTGTTTTAAGAGGGAAAGCATTAGCACCAAGCACATATAAGCCAGTACCTAGTGCAGTCAGAGACGATAAAGAAGTTAATAAAATGTTAGCGGTAAGTTCAATTAAAGGTGGTATTAAAGCCAGTAAATAACAATACCAAATTAAATTAAATAATTAACCAAGCTTGCTGAAATCAGCAAGCTTTAAAGATTGATTCCTAAGTATCGTCAATAGATTAAGTCTATTATTTCGTAGATTAACATCTTCCGTCATAACCATTACACTTCCTTCTCCATCAAAAAAGTTGGATAAAGTTTCAGTACTTGAGACTAGCCCATCAGCTAACAACTTATATTTATCACGATCACAATTTACAGCTAGAGGTTTTAATTTCTCCAACACATCAAACATTTCTCTTTCACAATCCTTTTCAAATAGAGACCTATCAACAAAATCTAAAGGATCAATAACATCTTTGGAGATAGAACTTTTAGCTGCCAACTTAGAGGCTCGAGTCACTACAGCTTGCAACAAATTAAGTGTATTATTTTTTCTCATTTCCATCAATAATGAAGTTCGAAAATAGACGTCTGTTGGATCATCTAATAATTTTGATGTTGAAGTGGTATCTCCTGCAACTGCCTGAATGATATCAAATTCAACATCTTTCTCTTCTAATAAACTAATAATTCTTTGACGAAAGAATTCCTTTAACTCGGACAAAAGATTACTGATATCAAGAGAGAGAGAAGGAAAAAGTTGCTGCCAATAAATCAGTGAATCATCTAGTATTTTATTAATATTTAATTGCCAATCTTTGTTCCACAAAATCAATAATATTCCATTAGCAGCCCTTCTCAAGGCATATGGATCAGATGAGCCAGAAGGCCTTTCGCCCTTGGCATAAATGCTGATAAGCAATTCAAAACGTTCCGCTAATGAAACCGCATTACCAAGGTTATTTGAAGGAAGCGAGTCAGAAGTTCCTTTAGGTTTATAATGTTCCAAAACACCAAGGCATACATCTCTTGATTCTCCCTCGTGAAGTAAGTATTTAGATCCAATTATTCCTTGCAACTCTGGAAATTCATCAACCATGTTACTAACTAAATCATGTTTAGAGAAATGTGCAACTTTTACAGATTTTTGAATATCCTCTTGATCAAATTCAAGTTTTAGTGTTAATAATTTAACAAGCCATTCAATTCGATTTACACGCTCATATAAAGAACCTAATCCTTCAGCAAAAGTTACATCTTTCAACTTATTAATACGTGAAGAGCTACTGATTAATAAATCAGACTTTATGAAAAATGAGGCATCAGCAAACCTTGCCTTTAAGACTTTTTCATTTCCTTTAATAATTTTCTCTTTTGCTGAAGGTAATCCATTACTAATACACAAAAAAGTAGGAAGTAAAGTATTTTTAGAGTCAAGTGATAATGGATCAAACTCAACATTCACTTTGTATAAGGGGATGTACCTTTGATGAACCTTCATCACAGTGGACAAAACTTCAGGGGGTAACTCAAGAAAAGTTTCATCAAAACACCCAGTCACAAGTAAAGGAGACTCAATTAAATCTGTCAGTTCATTTAAAAGGGGATCAGTTAGATCTGGCTTAACTTTTTTATCTATTTCGTGATTAAGAACTAAATCATTGATACAGGAAAGGCGACGATCCCTATCAACTGTGACTCCCACATCTTGCAATTGATCAAAATAAGTTTTCGCATCATTTATTTCTAATTTTGCTCCATACAACCTATGAGGTCTTGAGATATTACCTATTTGTATTTCTGGATCACACCCTGAAATTTTAAAAGGTAGAACTTCTGAATCAAGCAAAGAAACAATCCAACGAATAGGTCTCGAAAAGCGAAAATCACCTTTGCCCCATCTCATAAACCTCCTTCCTTGAATCTTGCTGATCCATCTAGGTAAATAGTCAGACAATAAAGTAGTAACTGGCTTGCCTTTCTCAATTGATTTAGCAAAAACGAATGAACCCTTCGAGGTTTCACGAATCTCTAATTTTTCAGGAGATAGTTCATATCTTTTAGCAAAACCAATTGCTGCTTTTGTAGGTTTTCCATCATGAAAAGCTTGAGAAACAGGAGGACCTTTTCGTTCTGCAATATTGTCTTCAGAAAATGGAGCAATCCCTTCAATCGTCAATGCAATTCTTCTGGGGGTAGTAGTTACACTTATTTCACTAAATTTTATTTGAGCAGAATTCAAGTCATTATTTACACTTAACTCAAGCTGGGAAATAACAGATACAGCCAAATCAGCTGGTAGTTCCTCAGTGCCGATTTCTAAAAGGTAGGTAGACAAAAAAATTTCCTTGCATTTATAACAAGAGTAGATCTAAATATGAATTACTTCTACACTCTGTGTCCTAGAAAAAATTTAATCTTAAATGAATGGATCTTTAATAACACATAGCTTTATTTCAACAATTAAGCACTAAACAACAAAAAAAATGATACAGTGTAGGTACCGGTGTAGGTACCATTGCCTAAGATCATAGAAATACCAGGAAGATCGGGTTTTTACCTCAGGGTTGCCGTACCAAGAGGTAAATTAAGGGATGCTTTTGGAACATGTGATGTAGTAAAAAAAATAGGTAACACTAAAGAAGAAGCCGAAGAGAACATAAGCTCAGCAGAAATAGCTATTCAACAAAAATTCGATGAAAAGCTCAGAGAAGAAGATGCAAAACAAATTAACAAATCTTTGCCCAAAGGAATAAGACTAGAGGCAATTAAAAATAGTAATTTAAAAGAACCTCCAAAAAACATAGAAAAAGACTTAAAAGATGCTGGATTTAGTAATGCAGCTATTGAAGCTCTGATGAATTTTGATGAAAAGGAAAGTACCAATATTGAAGAGATAGAACAAACTGTTCCATCACCTTGCATAGCCAATAATTCACCTCGGGCAAAATTTGAACAATTTAAAGCCGATAGTAATTATTTAAATGAACCCCTACATAGTGAGTTATTAAATGACACCGATCACTTTACAAACGACGCAGTACAACTTTTAAAATTCCACGGTAGTTATCAACAAGACGATCGAGAGCATAGAAAAAGAGGGGGCACAGGTAAAGATTGGCAAATGATGCTGAGGCTAAGAAATCCAGCTGGTTATGTACCTGGCCCACTCTTTGTGGCATTAGACGAGCTATCTGATCGACTAGGGAATCAAACCCTTAGAGCGACCACTCGCCAATGCTTCCAAATGCATGGAATAAAAAAAGGAAACATTAAAGAAGTAATTGGAACAATAGTCAAATCGATGGGATCTACACTTGCAGCTTGTGGAGACGTCAACAGAAATGTAATGGCTCCTGCAGCCCCCTACGAACAAGGGTCCTATCCTGCCGCGAGAAAATTAGCTAATGATATTGCCGATGTTTTATCGCCCCAAAAAGCAGAAAAAACCTACATTGATTTATGGGTAGATGGCGAGATGAAATATGCTATTAAGCCTTCTTCTGAAGTTAAAAAGAATAGAAAGCTCCAACTAAAGCCTGGTGTTTTTAGTGGGGATAAAAAAGAACCTTTATATGGTGCAACCTACTTACCAAGAAAATTCAAATGTGCAACTACAGTCCCTGGAGACAACTCTGTGGACATCCTTACTCATGACATAGGTTTGGTGACGTTCACAAACAAAAAAGGAGTTTTAGAAGGATGTAATGTCTATGTGGGAGGAGGCATGGGTAGAACACACAACTTAGACACGACATTTGCGAGGATAGCAGACCCAATTGGTTATGTAGAAGGAGAACATATCTTAGAACTTGTTCAATCTATACTCGCTCTTCAAAGAGATTATGGAGATAGAAAAACAAGAAGACATTCAAGACTAAAATACGTTTTGCATGACATGGGTGTGGATTGGTTTAAGAAACAGTTAACAACTAAATATTTTACGAGACAAATTGAAAACCTGAAGCACGAAGGAGATACAATACTCGAAGATTATTTAGGTTGGCATCAACAATCTGAGAAGTTATGGTTTGTTGGTCTACCTTTGTTGTCAGGTAGACTTACAGGAAGGGTAAAGAAAGAGCTTAGAAATATAGTTGAAAAATTCGCATTGGATGTGCGTTTAACTCCCAATCAAGATCTTTTATTGTGCAATATCGGAAATTATCAAAAAGCCAGTGTAAAGAGAGCACTCATTAATATTGGTTTTATAAATCCAGGGGCTCCTGACCCATTAGCCAGAAATGCCATGGCTTGTCCAGCTCTTCCATTATGTGGACTGGCAATGACAGAAGCAGAGAGATTTTTACCTGAGCTCTTGGAGCGAATAAACAATCAATTAAAAATTCTAGAAATCAATAAATCAATCCTAATCAGAGTAACCGGCTGTCCGAATGGGTGTGCTCGCCCTTATATGGCCGAATTAGCTCTTGTTGGTAGTGGTTTAAATCAATACCAACTTTGGCTTGGAGGCAGCACTAATTTAAAAAGGTTGGCGACTCCATATCTACAAAAAATGCCTATCGATGACTTAGAGAAGACATTAGAGCCTTTATTCCTTAGCTGGAAAGATACGGGAGCCTCATCAAGTCTTGGGGATCATGTGACTAAACTTGGTTCTGAAAGTGTAATGTCTTTACTTACTTCAAGTGCAGCTCCATAAATAGGAATACCTTGATTGCTAGTCCAAGCCCATAATTGATCTCCATAGCTAAAATGCCACCATTCGTTTGGGTGTTGAACAAATCCAGCCTGTTCCATAACTGAAAACAAAAGAGATCTTCTGTTATGAAAAACTTGATGTTTTGAACAAGGCATCCCTAAATTGTCTTTCTTATAAAAGTCAGGACTTGATTCAGGACCAATAAAATCTATTTCTCCTCCAAGATCCAATTGATGTCCAGTCATATCAGCAAGAGTCAAATCTATTGCAGCACCGGTACTATGAGGAGGAGGTGTAAGAGGATTACATGAAGGTTTTGCCCAGAATCGACCAACCTCCTCAATCACGTCAGTGATGTCTTCTTTATTTGAGATATCATCAATATTTATCCCCCTCGACCTACAAGTTTCTTCAATAGTGTAATTAAACATGAATTTCTGTACAGAGATAGGTCTCCAAGCATCAAACAAAGCCAACTGTAAATCGGAAGTAATATCAAAAAGATTTTGTTGTGCTTGTTTCAATCTTTTTAAGACACTTTGGCGTAAAACCCACGGATCTAGTCCAGTTAAATATGGTGCACCTAACGACATATAAGGATGAGGTGTTAGTCGAAATATGGATTCAGGGATAACAACTAAAGGCTCATTACATTCATTTATTTTTATATTATTCCAAGGTCTCAAATTCATGATTTGTATAAAATATTAGGGTAAAAATTCATTCGCACAAAAAATTCTTTCCTTAAGCTTACCTTCAAAAAGAATGAGTTCAATAGTAATAACTCATCAAAAAGTTAATTTAATTTATTACCAATTTTTAGTCTGTCCCACTGCTCTTTGATTGACAAACGAAGCATTGAGTTGTTTGAAAGCAGAGGATCGGAATCCAAAATAATTCGAGCCTCCTTCCGTGCAATTTCAAGAACATCAGCATCATCAGCTAATGATGCCAGAGCAAAGTCAGGTAAGCCTGATTGTTTAGTACCTAAGACTTGTCCAGGTCCACGAAAACGCAAATCAATTTCAGAAATTTCAAATCCGTCATTAGAGTTCACAAGAACGTCCAGTCTTTGTCTAGATAATTTATTTTTATTTTGATGACTCAGGAGACAGTATGACTTGGATGCTCCTCTTCCTACTCGGCCCCTTAGTTGATGCAATTGAGCTAAACCAAAACGATCAGAATCTTCTATCAACATTACACTTGCATTTGGGACATCAACACCTACTTCAATAACCGTAGTAGATACCAATATATCGCTTTTTTTATTAATAAAATTCTGAATAACCTCTTGCTTTTCTACACTTTTCATTTTGCCATGAAGTAATTCAACATTAAATTCTGAAAAAATTTCAGTAGACAATTGATGATGTACGTCTACAGCTGAACTAAGTTCTAGTTTCTCAGACTCTTCAATCAAAGGTAATACAACATAGATTTGATGTCCTTTCTTAATTTCACTCCTGATCAAATCATATGCATACTTTTTATCTTTTGGTGATATCAGCTGAGTATTAATGGGAGTTCGACCAGGAGGAAGCTCATCTAATTGACTAACATCCAAATCGCCATGCAAAGTAAGTGCTAAGGTTCTGGGAATGGGTGTAGCCGTCATCGTTAGCAAGTGAGGTTGTAAACCTTTGTTCAACAATTTATTCCTCTGCTTAACACCGAAGCGATGTTGCTCATCGACAACTACAAGGCCAAGTCGTTCGAAGACAACTGGGTCTTCAAATAGGGCATGAGTTCCTACAAGAATTTTTGTAGAGCCATTTACTAAATCAGTCAGAATTTGTTTCCGACGAGACTTTGGCGTAGAGCCAGTTAACAAATCAACATTAATCTCAAGTTGAGGAATCCATTTACTTAGTGTTTGAAAGTGTTGTGATGCGAGTACCTCAGTTGGAGCCATAAAAGCACCCTGCCATCCTGATTGAACTGCAGTGAGAAGTGCTGAAATAGCGATAACAGTTTTTCCACTACCAACATCGCCTTGTAATAGTCGAGACATTGGCTCTGCTTTGACTATGTCTGATTCAATTTCCTTTAAAACCCTTCTTTGAGCATTAGTCAGAGAGAACGGAAGAATACTCAGGAATTTCCCAACTAGGCTATTAATATTTGGCTCAATACTTAGTTGAGGAGAATCAGATTTCTTATGTAAATCACGTCTTAAAAGAAGACTAAGCTGCAATAATAAAAACTCATCAAATACAATTCTTCTTTTTGCTTTAGCTAAGGTCTTTGAATTCTCAGGATTATGAATATGAAAAAAAGCTTCTTTCCGATTAGGTAAATCAAGCCTATTTAATGTCTCTTTCGGCAGTGGATCTTTAATATTAGATGTCAAATAAAGTATCGATTGTATTAGATCTCTGAACTTATCAGCGGTAATACCTTCCGTTAAAGAATACACAGGCAATATCTGACCAATAGTTCTAGATTTCAAATAACCGTTGGGACTATCGATAATTTCTATTAAAGGGTCATTTAATGATTTACCATATTTACTTTCCTTAACTAACCCACTTACCGCAACAGTTGCACCAACAGGATACAAACTTTGTTGAGATTTCACATACGCAATACTGCTACTCCGACGACCTGCGAAAAACCTAGTAATTTTCATTCCTCCTGTCTTATCTTTTATAAACAACTCAAGAATTGAAAGATTTGGATTTTTAGGACTTTTAAATGAACTACATCGTCTAACTTTTGCCACAATTGTTACATTCTGACCTGCTTGAGTTTTATCTATCGTTTTTAATGAAGAGTAATCAACATAATCACGAGGAAAATAATTAATAAGATCACGAATCAAAATAAGACCTAATGTAGACAATCTCTCAGCTTGTTTGGAGCCAACACCTTTAACAGAAGAAATCGTACTTTGTAAACTTAGTGAATATGCAGAAGAACTTCTCTTATGCAAAGTAGATTCTTGAGATCTTCTTATTTTTAATTTGTTAGGCTCGGCTCTCTCTTCAGCTTCCTTATATTTAAAAAGAGTATGAAGAGCCTGTCTGGTTTGAACTATTATTTTACGTCTATCGTCTGTAGACATAGTTTGATATTTTTCATAATCTAAAGCTAATTCCTGTAATCTAGAAAAATCAAATTCGTTAACAGCTGTAGAAGGACCGCTTAATAAATATCCACTTACAAAATAAGAAAATTTATTTGTTCTGCCTTGAATATTAGTAAAGCCGTGATCGACCTCAACTGTTAAAGCTTGTTGCAAAGATCGAATCCAAGTTGATAATTCAGTTGATTGACGATCGGGAGTAGGTTTCGAATCAGAGCTGGTTAAATTTTTGTTGTATCCTTCCACCATTTTTTATTAACCTCTTCTGCTATGGAGCGACCTTGCCAGTAACGTTGTTGTTTAATCATAGCTAAAAGTACATTTTGATAATGTTTCATATTAGTTCTATTTTTTCTAAGTCTTGGATTATCAAATTCCATATCCGCAGGAGTAATTAGCAAGCAGTCAATGTCTAACCCACCAGTATCTAATGGATTAGTCGTTGGTAATCTAAAAGTAAGAATATTAGATATGGATTTAGAAGAAATTAATTGGCCGGATAAAGCAGCATCTAAAATGTTAATGGGGACAAGTGTATTTACCAAGCCAGATTTTAAAAGCTCAGTATTAATGGAATGTGAAAGGTCACGCAATCTTCTAACCAAAGCTGTATCTATAGAAATCATCCACTCATATAATCCAATTGGTGATTGAGGTAAAAACCGATTATTTTTCGAATCTTCAGAAGGGTTAGGATCATTATATAAATCTGCTGTTTTTGAATCAAAGTCGCTTAAATTAGATTCATCAGTCAATTCAAATATTGATTGTAAAATTTCAATATCTTTACCTCGCAATTTAAAATTATCTGTATTTTTAACATCATCTTTTAATGAATCATGTTCATTATTTATATTTTTAATAGGATCGTCATTTTCTGATATTTTACTTTTTAGGTAAGGTTCTTTATCATCTATTGTATATGGAGCTTTTAATTCGCAATTCCATCCATCAGTAATTGATAATTGCTCCAATGGCGGAATGGCACTTATATTTATTGAATTAGCACCTTTAAATGATTTTGATTTTTCAGAATCATTTTTTATATTTGAGGCATTTGATATTTCGTCTTTAGCATTATTTAAATGACGAATATTTTCTTCATCAATTTTCTTAGCCAATTCATTTAAATGTTCAATTGTTATGAGTGAGATATTATCTGATACTAATTTATCAATTTCCAACTGAAATTTTTTTCTTGAGCTAACTGTTGACAAACCAAAGTTGTCTCCAGCCCTATCAGTAATTAGAGAAAATAATGACGTTTTTATGGTTTGAGGAAGGTAGTTTCTTATTTCCTCGAGATAAAAAGAATTTACCTTATATAAATGAGGAGATATATTATTACATTTTTCTTTAAGAAGACTTATTTGATCTAAAGGATCAAAATTAGAATCAAATAAATGCTTATTTTTAGACAAGATCAACCTGAAGTCATAGATGCGACCTCTTCTGCGAAGTCAGGTCCTTGAACCTCAATCCCCTCTCCAAGTATATATCTGGTAAATCTACGAACTCTTATATTTTCGCCAATTTTTCCAGCAACTTGTTTTACCAACTCTTCAACATTTATTGAACTATCTTTTATGAATGGCTGTTCTAAGAGAGCCATTTCTTTCAATCTCTTACCTATTCTTCCTTCAACGATTTTAGCTTTTATTTGATCAGGCTTACCAGAGAGGTCATCTCTTCCCATTTCTATTTCTTTCTCTTTATTGGCAATTGATTCTGGAATTTGATCAACACTTACATATTCAACACTTGGACAAGCGGCTACTTGCATTGATAAGTCTCTCAAAAGGCCTTGGAATAAATCACCTCTAGCAACAAAATCAGTCTCGCAGTTCAGTTCCAGAAGAACACCTACACGAGAACCTGTATGAATGTAACTTCCTACAGCGCCCTCAGCGGCAACTCTACCTGATTTCTTTTCAGCGCTGGCAATGCCTTTTTGTCTTAACCACTCAATAGACTTATCCATATCACCCTTATTTTCAATAAGGGCTTTTTTACAATCCATCATTCCTGCAGATGTCTTATCTCGCAGTTCTTTAACGAGTTTAGCTGTTATTTCCGCCATTTTATTTTGGGGTAGTGAGAAAAAGGTAAGTTAAGAATTTATTAAATAAATATGCTAACTACTCATTGGGGCCATGTCTCCCTTCATTGATAGCATCAGCTAATCTACCCAAAACGAGTTGAACAGACCGAACAGCATCGTCATTACATGGTATTGGAATCTCGCAAAGATCTGGATCACAATTAGTATCAAGCATTGACACCAATGGAATATCGAGTTTTCTGGCCTCTAAAACAGCGTTTGTTTCTCGCCTTTGATCAACTAAAACAACAACATCAGGAAGACGTCTCATGCCTTTAAGTCCACCTAGGTATTTTTGCAATCGTTCTAATTCTCTACGTAATACGGCTCCTTCCTTTTTGGGGCGCATTGCAATAGCACCACTCGATTCCATTCGTTCAAGATCTTTTAGCCTGTCAATTCTTGCTTTCATTGTTGTCCAATTTGTAAGCATACCTCCTAACCATCTTTGATTGACGTAAGAAGCTCCGCATCTAATAGCTTCTTGAGCAACTACTTCGGAAGCTTGTTTTTTGGTACCTACAAAAAGGAATCTTTTACCGCTTCTTGCGGCTCCTCTTGTCCATTTATAGGCGCTGTTCATACAAACAGCCGTTTTAACAAGATCAATAATATGAACCCCATTACGAGCAGAATAGATGTAACGGGACATCTTGGGATTCCATCTTCTTGTCTGATGCCCAAAGTGAGCACCAGCTTCCATCATCTCTGAGAGAGAAACTACAGCCATGTTTTTTTTGTGGGTTCCGGGTTCGCCTCCACCCAACAGGGATAACTTAAATAATGATTAAAGAATCACTATTTATTTATCACCCGAAACAGTCAGGTGTGCGGTTTTAGATTGCAATACTAATCTAACAAACCATGGCTCATCGGAGTCCAATTAATGATGCTTCTCTAAAAATTTGTCTCACTCCAATCAAATTGAGAGGAAGTCTTAACAATTCCATAGCCAAACCAGATTGACCATTCTTAATTAGAAAAGCCAAAAGAGGTCTTAGTGACTTCGTATTAATAAGTCCACCAAAAGTTAAAAATTCCCAAAGACAACGATGAAAAAAAGTGTATTGAATTATAAATTTCACTCTCAAAGTTGGGTGCTTACGATAAAAGACTAATCCCATCTTTGCTCTCTCTTTTTCAATTCGAATCAATTGAGGAATTTGATCAAGAGCTAAAGCAGGATGCCAATGATATCCAATAGCTCTTGGACATTTAATAAGTTTAACGCCCATATTTCTTAGTCTTTCTCCTAGTTCCAAATCTTCCCAACCATATAGTCGAAAAGAGTTGTCAAAAAGACCTGATTTTTCTAAAAGCTTTTTATCAATAGCAACATTTCCAGTAGCGAAGTAAGCCCAAGACAAGTCTTGAAGTTTAAAAGGTTCAGAATTTGGATTACTAAAATTAGAAGTATTTATGACAGATCCATAGGTAAAACATTTTCTATTCCCAAGTTTTTTCCAGGCTCTGAACAAAGAATCAATATGGTTCCGTAGGAAAAATTTATCAACAACTAGATCACTATCTATAAAAACAATTAATTCACCTTTTGACTTTTCAACTCCAAGATTTCTTCCTAGAGCAGGCCCTCCATGGGATTGTTCAAAAAGCCTTAAATGAGGATAGGTCTCAATATTATTTCTTAGCCAATCAACTGTCCCATCTGTTGATCCATCATCGACTATTACAATTTCAAAAGAATGAATTTCAACATTCAAAATTTGATTTTCTAATGCATCTAGACACTTTCTTAGTATCGGAAGTCTGTTGTAAGTCGGTATAACAACGCTAATTAACATCCTAAATTAAAAAATAGAATCAATTTTTTTCTTCAAAAACTTTAAATTAAAGGATTTAAAAAAAATATTATTAGAATTGCATTTCAATTTATTAGTCAGCAGCTCCACCATTATTTGCAGTTCCTGTAACGCCATTACCTGCGCCTTCTCCTCTACCATCATTGCGAAGCTTACGTTTCTTAAATTTCCTAGCATAAGCTCTGTTTCTCTCTTGCTTCTCTTTCTTAAGATTTCGTCTTTTTGACATACTAAGTTCCTTTAAATTTTATATCTAACTAATTTACTAAACAGAGGGCAATATTTGACCATCTTCCATTTGCAAGAGACGATCTGCTACATCCAATATTCTCGGATCATGCGTAACCATCAACACTGAACAGGATTGTTCTAAGGCTAGTTTTTTTAACAAATCAACAATTTCTCTACCAGTTGAACTATCTAATGCAGATGTTGGTTCATCCGCTAAAAGTAATTTTGGTCTAGCGGCAAGGGCTCTGGCAATAGCAACTCGCTGTTTTTGCCCACCTGATAAATCATGCGGCAGCTTAGATAAGTGGTCTTCTAATCCAACAGCTCTAAGCCATTCTCTAGACTGAGCCCTTCGAGCTTTGTATGAAAATCCATTTAAAAGGTCTGCACCCATTTGGACATTTTGTTCAGCGGTTAGACATCTCAAAAGATTATGCCCCTGAAAAATCATTCCAATATTTTTTCTAAGATTCTGTCTAGTTTTTCTGCTTGCTCCAAAAAGTTGTTTACCAAATACTTTAAGTTCACCATCTTGAACCTTACGAAGAGCTCCAATCAAAGTCAAAAGAGTGGTTTTTCCACATCCGGAAGGTCCCGTTAACAAAACAACCTCACCAGGAGAAATTTCCATTGAGACAGACTGGAGAACATGCCTTCTCATCTCTCCATGCCCATACCAATGATTCAAAGAAGAAATATTTAAAGTTTTATTGTTTATATTTTTCATAATTAATTTAAATTTAAAACATTCATTTATTCATCAAAATATTTCAGCAGGATCAGCATCTGCCAATTTTTTCATAGCTGCTAATGCTGATCCCATACACATAAAAAGTATCAAGCAAAATATAATTGATGCTCTACTAAAACTCATTTCAACAGGTAATTTAGTTGAAGATCTAACCAAAGCATATAAAGCTTGTCCTGCAACATAAGCAGGAATATATCCCATTATTGATAAAATGAATCCTTCTCTAGCTACAACTCCTAATAGGGTTCTTAAGTTGTAACCCATAGCCATTAAGGTTGCATATTCAGGTAAATGATCACTGACATCACTGTAAAGAATTTGATAAACAATTACACAACCAACAATAAATCCCATTGCTGCTCCCAATGTAAAAATGAATCCAATGGATGTACTACTTTTCCAATAATTTTTTTCAAAATCTATAAATGATTTCAAAGACATAACCTTAACGTCACTAGGCAAACTTATATTTAAAGAGCGAACAACTTTTTCAATATCAGATCCCTTCGCTAATCTTACTAAACCAATTTCAATACTTCCTTTAGGATTACCTGGAGATAATTCTAAGTATGTCTCACTGCTAGTAATTAAATTCCCATCTGCGCCAAAGGAAGGACCTAGACTAACTATCCCAGAAACTCTAACTCTTTTACCTGCGACTTCAGTTTCAACTACACGTCCTGATTTGAACCATGACGATATAGGTCCGAATTCATCTCTGGAAAGATCATCAAATAAAACCCTTCCTTTGTTTTTTAAAGTTTTAGCCTTTCTCTCAAAATCAGAATCAATCAACAATGGATTACTTGGCTCAAAGCCTAAAGCAAGAATTGATCTAGTTGATAAATTTTCAGGGTTTCGCCAAAGCAGAAAATTCCAATTAACCGCAGTTGTTCCAGTCACATCCTTATGTGCCATTGCTTGAACTAATCTTCGTCGAGGAAACCCACTCATACTTATTGAACTTTTTGAGCGAGGACTAATTAATACCAAATCTGCGTCAAACAACTTATGAACAGTAACACTCGCATCAAACAAACCATCTCTGAAACCTAATTGCATAAACATCAAGATTCCAGCAAATGCTATCCCTGCAATGGCTACCAATATTCTTAAAGGTTGTCTTGTCAGCAAAAGCCAAGCAAGAGGTATTTTTCTTTTTTTAAAAATATTTTTTAATTCCACTACGGCTGAAAACGAGCAATGACTTTCATTCCAGTTAGATGAGAGACCTTTTTGGCTGATGAATTATCAAGCTTGACTCGAACCTCAACAACCCTTGAGTCAGCATCGCCAGTTGGATCAGTTGAGAGCACTCTTCTTTGCCTGACTTGTGGGCTGATCAAAGTCACTTGACCACTTAATGAGCCGTTAAATCCTCCATTTTCACTAATTAAATCAACAGCTTGACCCATTTGAACTCTATCTATATCGGATTCATACACTTCAATAAGCGCTTCCATTAATTGGTTAGCGCCAACATTAATCACACCAGACGAATTTGGTCTCTCTCCCTCACGAACTAAGATTTGCAGAACGATTCCATCAATTGGACTTTTTAATTGTGTTTGTTCTAAATCAACGTTAATTGCATCGATGGCAGCTTTAAGCTTTAAAATCTTGGTCTCAGAAATAAACAAATCATCTTTCATCTTGTCTAAAACGATTTCCGCCACTGCTCCTTTCTCAAGAAGAGTTTGATATCTATTAATTTCCCTTTTTTTTATCCTGATTTCACTCATTAATATATTTAAATTAGCTTGCGCAGATTTCAAATTAGCTTCAAGCTTAGGACGATTATCAAAAACAGCTAATATTTGATCCTTGATAATAGAGTCACCTTCTCGAATTAATAATTTAGATAATCTTGGTGTACCACCCTTTCCACTATTTGGAGCTGCTAATTTTCTTACTTCTCCAAGAGGATTTAACTGGCCCAAAGCAGCTACACCCTCAATCCTATCTACAATTTGAATCTCCTTTAGACTTTGATTTACTTCTAAATTTTTATTATCACATCCACTAATTAAGAGCAAGCATAAAGGTGTTATGCCGAGAGGAAATAAAATTTTTAAAGATAAGTATTTAAACATCACTAACATTCAAAAAGGATTTTATTTATGTATTCATCGGCCCAAGAAGAACCAAAGAATTTAGTTAAAATCCCTCTTGTTTTATCATTACGTTTTTGATTTAGGCAATATCGTTTTTGATAATTAAGTCTACACATTGCATCCAACGAATTGATTTCATCCCTTTTCACCTTAACTAATAAGGACAACAGTAGTGACAAATATTGGTCAATGAGTTCTAAAAATGATTTTTCTTCGAGAAAATCAACTGGACGAATAAAGGCTACATAAGGAGAAAAGATAAATCCCCATTCTGGCAGCTTCCCAGGTTCAGTAAATTTAGAGACTTTTAATGATCTCATTTGAGAAATCAGGGAATCAGGCAAATGTTTACCTACAGGTGACAAATCAACAATCCCTGCGGAAATATTATTTGAATTAACTACCAAATCAGCACCAAATATAGGCAGGTCATAGCAAGGGTCAGGGAAAAAGACACAATGGAGTATTTCCAATGATTTCCCAAGCTTTGCAACTTCCAAATGAATTTTTCTAAATCCTTTTGCTTGATAAAATTCGTTAATAATAAATAACTTCTCTTCATTTTGTTTTCTGTAAATCCTGCTCAACATAGGGTCAATGTATAGAGGTTCTAAATCAGTCAACGAATTAATTCTATTTTTAATAAGTTCGAAAGCCTCTAGCAAAAGAGGATTCAATTCACTTTGAATGCAAAAAACTGACTCCAAAACTAAGAACTCAAGCTAAAAGGGATTGGCTAAGATTTATAGAAACTGTTTATTTATAACTATGCTTACTCAATATTATATGATTACTAAGGCTCAAAAGAACTAAAAAAGAAAGTTTTTTATGAAAGGCAAGTGAATGAGACCAATGGTTTCAAATGTCGAATTTAGAAAAAGAATTAAGATGCTAAGAATAAAGCAAGTAAAAAAGTAAAATCAAATATGTAATAAATTATAGATATAAATATCAAATCAATCTTTTACAATTAAAGACATTTAGAATCTAGTGATTTTAAATGTCTAAATCTTATTATCATATATTAATATAGCACAATGATTTAATGTGCTTTAAGAAATTTAGAATGAAAGTAAAACATTGGTCATTATCTAATGGTGCTACATGTGTTGTGGCTGATATAGAAGATTCAACGTTGACATGTATTGACTTTTGGTGCAAAGGGGGAAGTCTATGTGAAATGAAAGATGAAGAAGGTATGGCACATTTCTTAGAGCACATGATATTTAAAGGGAGCAAGAACCTTAAAGAAGGTGAATTCGATTTAAAAATTGAATCTCTTGGTGGAAGTAGTAATGCAGCGACTGGGTTGGACGATGTTCACTATCACGTTCTGGTGCCCCGTGAAAAAATAGAAGAAGGACTAAAATTAATATTAGAATTATTATTATTTCCTGAAATTGAACAAGATGCCTTTGAAATGGAAAAAGAAGTAGTTTTAGAGGAAATCGCACAAAATATTGATCAGCCAGATGAAATTATTTATATGAAATTGCTAAAGGAATGTTTAACACCACATAGATATTCGAAACCAATACTAGGTGATGAAAAAACTGTTAAAAATATAAATCCAAAACAAATGAAACTATTCCACAAGAATCATTATGTAGGTAAAAACTGTACACTATGTATAGCAGGAGATTTGCCTAACGAAGTTCAATCAATAATTAATAATAGTAAATTGAAGGAATTAAAAACAATCTCAAAGGAGACCGCAATAAGTAACACAATTACTTTTAACAAAGGCTATAAAAAAGAAACTATTCCAAGGCTTGAGGGAGGAAGATTATTGAAAGCTTGGAAACTCCCCCCTGCAAAAGAGCAGATCTTAATTTTAGGAGCAGAAATTGCTGCCACAATGTTATGCGAGGGTAAAAGTAGTCTTATTGTTAAGGAATTAAGAGAAGAAAAACGTATTATTGAATCAATAGATATAGATTTACAAATCCTTGAAGAGGGTGGATTAATTCTTCTTGATGTCAGTTGTCCAGAGGAAAACCTTAAAATTGTCGAAAGTGATCTCAATAACATCCTCAAAGAATTAACTAGAGATTTAGTTACTAATAAAGATTTAGAGCGTGCAAAAAAATTAGTCGTTAATAATATTTATTTTGGTTTAGAGTTGAGCTCTCAAATCGCCTCAACATTAGGGAATCAAGCTCTATGGGGGCGCCACAATTCAATCCTAAAATCAATAGATGATATTTCATATTGGACAACAAAACGATTAAATGAATTAATATTTCCATTATTTGATCCAGAAAATGCTTTTACATTAATTGCTGAACCTGAGAAATAAATATGAACATAATTCTGGACAAACTAGATAGCAAAAATATAATGTCAGCCAAGCTATGGATAGAGGATGGCAGTAGGAATGATCCAAAAGATAAAAAAGGAATTCATCAACTCTTAAGCTCAACAATGCTTAGAGGTTGTGGACCATACAATAATAAGCAAATCGCTGAAATTGTAGAAAATTGTGGTGCAAATTTAAACTGTGATACATACGAAGATGGTCTTTTAATAAGTCTTAAATGTGTCGAAACTGATGCGTATAAACTTCTTCCCTTAATTGGTTGGATGATTACAAAACCTATACTTCAAATAGATCAGCTTGAATTAGAAAAAGATCTAACAATAAAAGCCATTAAAAGACAAAAAGAGAGTACATATCAACTAGCTTTTGATGGCTGGAGAAAGATGGTATACGGAGATGGACCATATGGACATGATCCACTGGGATCAATCGATGATATAAATAAAATCAATAAAGAACATATATTGCCAATCGCAAGCTCATTAATTCACAGAAAAAAGAACTTAGTAATTTCAGGAAAGTTTCCAATTAACCTAAAAAATTATATAGAGAATACAATTGAATTCAAGGGAATTAGTACTCATAATAAAGCATTTAAAAATATTAATAAAATAGAAACTCCAAGCAAACAGAGAAGTAGTATTTGCACTCGTTCATTGAATACAAAGCAAGTCATTCTGCTTCTTGGTAAAGCAACAATTAGATATGATAATAAATCTGATATTTTGCTTAGATTATTATCTTGTTACTTAGGTTATGGAATGTCAAGTTTATTATTTAAGGTTCTCAGGGAAAAGTATGGAGTAGTTTATGAAGCAGGCATTTATCATCCTATTAGAGAGCAGCAAACGCCCTTTATTATGCACGCTTCAACAAGTGAAGAAAAAGGGATCATTACTCTTCAATTACTTAAAGAGTGTTGGGAGAAAGTTATCAATAGTGAAATCTCTCCTGAAGAATTAGATCTTGTAAAAATAAAATATCGAGGTCAAATGGCTCATTCTTTGCAGAGTATTAGTCAAAGAGCTGAACATAAAGCTCATCTTTTAGGAATTGGGCTAAACAAGGATCACGATAAAGAAATTCTGCAAAGACTCGAAAGTATAACTAGTAAAGAAATCAAGGATGCTGCAAATAGATATTTAAAGAACCCATTGCTAAGCGTATGTAGTAACAAAGAAGTTATTCGAAAAATCTTTAAAGACTGGAAAGCTTAATCAAGTAAGATTAAATAGTTAGTCATCTGCCCCAAAAATCTTAAGTCTTTCAGAAGGAATCAAGAAATTACCCCTTCTAAATTTAACTTCTAATAAATCATTAGCTCTTATTCCAATAATTACTCCAACTTCATCAAGAGAGACTAAATCTGGAGGTCTGAGCATTGATATAGGATCAGCTGTCTTTAAATATGGTAGAGGAACTTGTAAGGATACTTTTTCTCCAACTGATAATTTCATTATGACTAAATAGTTCTAGATAATAATATTGACATATCAGTCAATTTGTAAATAATAATGAATGAGATCAGCTAATTAAATTAATTGCACAAATTAACAAGCTGGGTAATGGCAATAACAGGCGTAATGCTAATCATAATATGCTCAATGATACCGTCATCAATAATTTCCCCTCAAGAAGACCTGTCTCTCTCAATTATTCCACTACAAAGCAATTGGCAAATCCAAGGGGTCCTTTTGACTTCACTGCTTTGCGGACCCCAAGTAGGAACAATTTCTGCAATTTCCTATCTAATTATAGGTTTATTCTATTTACCTGTTTTTCATGGAGGAGGTAGTGTTGGTTATATCTTAACTCATGAATTTGGGTACTTGTTAGGATTTATTCCTGCGGCATGGCTATGTGGTTTATTAGCTAAAAAAGATACCAAAGCTAATTTAATTAATTATTCATTTTATACTGGCATGTCATTATGTGTTGTGCATATCATAGGTATAATTTATCTAATTATTGGTAAAGTATTTGGGAATTGGTTAGAAAATTTATCCGATCTTATTTTAATAAATACTTTTATACCTTTCCCAACTCAACTATTACTATGCATAGCAATAAGTCTATTATCTATATTCTTAAGAAGAGTCTTAATAATAAAATGACTTTAATTAACAGAAAAAGTATTAATGTCATCACTTACTCTTTTTACATTGTTTTATTAGATCAAGTCAGTAAGTTCTTGATATTAAATACATTAGGATTTGAAAGATCTCAAAATATTATTCCTAATTTATTAAATTTCACCCTAGTAAAAAACAGAGGAGCTGCATTTAGTCTTCTAAGCAATTCCACAAGCCTTCTTACTATTATAAGTATTCTGGCCTCATTATTATTAATCACCGTTATAATAAGATTTCCGCCAAGATCTTATTGGAATTTGAATGGACTTGCCTATCTTTTAGGTGGTACTTTAGGTAATGGAATTGATAGATTATTCAAAGGTTATGTTCTTGATTTTTTAGATCTAGTTCCAATTAATTTTCCTATTTTTAATGTAGCAGATATATCAATAAACATTGCTATAATTTGTTTTATAATTGATATAATTAAAACTAAAGACAAATCAGAATTAAAGTATTAAACGAATGGTAATTATCAAATGAAAATCCGTAACTCTAGAAAAATAATATTTTATATATTGATAATTTTCATTAGCTTGATAATTATAGGTCTGGTCGGAGCAATAATTAGATTGATAAATATACCTGCCATATTAATTACAGTATTAATAATAGGTGGTTTAAGTTATTCAAAAAAAATAGATTGGTTACAAAATAGTCTAAGATCAATATTTAAAATAAGAAATGAGAAGAAATCATTAGATTTATCGCTAATTAGCAAAAAAGAAGCCGCAGATAAATCATTAAAAAGTATTGATCATTTAATCACATTAATCAATGACAAAGTCAAGGCCAAGGCCTTAAAGGATGAAAAGGATAGGGTTTCATTAGAGTTAGATAGAGGAGATATTATTTTAGTAGTTTTTGGAATTGGCTCAAGCGGTAAAACATCATTAATAAGAGCCCTATTAAAAAAAATAGTAGGTAAAGTTAGTCCTGAAATGGGATCAACGAGAGGGAAAGAAACCTTCCGACTGAAACTTAAAGGACTTACAAGAGGAATAAGAATCATTGACACTCCCGGCATACTAGAAGCTGGGAGAGGGGGTAGAGAGAGGGAAAAAAGTGCGTTAATAGAAGCACGTAAATCTGATTTAATGTTAGTAGTAATTGAAGGTGATTTACGTTCTGAAGAAACAAGAACAATTAGGAGTTTGTCAAAATTAGGAAAAAGACTTTTACTTGTGCTAAATAAAATAGATTTAAGAGGAGAAAGTGAAGAAAAAAGATTAATTGAGATACTAAATTCTAGATGTAATGATTTTATTGGTCCAAATGACATTATTTGTACATCAGCATCACCTCAGACAATTGCAGTCGCTGGCAGGAAGCCTTATCAACCAGCCCCTGAAATCAATAGTTTAATTAGAAGATTAGCAAATATCCTTCATGAAGAAGGTGAAGAATTAATTGCAGATAATATTTTACTTCAATGCAGCAATATTGGGAAAGAAGGGAAAAATTTATTAATCAAACAAAGAACTCAATCTGCTAAAAAATGTATAGATAAGTATGGGTGGCTCAGCAGCGGTGCATTAATACTAACTCCACTTCCTGTCTTAGATATGATCGCTGCAGCGGCTGTAAATGCACAAATGGTAATAGAAATAGCTAAAATACATGGAGTTAAACTTACAAATGAAAGGGCAAAGAATTTAGCGCTTTCGGTAGGAAAAATACTTGCAACTATGGGTTTAGTTAAAGGTGGAGTTTCTCTAATAAGTTCAACATTAAGTTTATCACTACCAACATTAGTTATTAGCAAAGTAATTCAAGGTATTAGTGTATCTTGGCTTACTAGGATTGCTGGAGCAAGTTTCATTACTTATTTCCAACAAGATCAAGACTGGGGAGATGGAGGAATACAAGAAGTTGTTGAATATCACTACAACTTAAACAAAAGGGAAGAATATTTTAAAAGTTTTATTCGGAGAGCTTATGAGAGAGTTATTGATCCGCTAGTTGAAAAGAATTTGAAAAAGCTACCACCGAGATCAAGGCCTCCGAAGGAGGGGGACTCATCGGTCCTCTAAAATCTAAAGCAAAAACTAATGCTAAATAAATTAGGCCAACGAAAATTGATATTAAAGCTGTTATTAAAGCCAGTATATTTTTTTTATTAAAAAAATCCTTATTCATATTAGATTCAACTAATTGAATGATTAATAAGATTAGCCAACATTTTTAAATCATCAAATTTAGTATTAGGGTTCCCCATAACAGCTTTTAAATAATATCTATCTCCATACATTGGCCTAGAGAGCATAAACTTATTAGCTAACAAAGAGTTTCTTGTTTTTAGAGACCAATCGGATGCTTGAGAAGAACTATAATTAATAGGTGTAAAAGCTAAAAGATGAAGAGGTCCTGAGATTATTTTAAATTTTGATTGATCAATTATTGATTCTAAATAACATCTTCTTTTAATTGATCCTAAAAGTATTTTTTCAATACCCTCTTCACCTAATTGTCTTAAACCAATCCACAATTTCAATGCCTCGGCGGATCTAGTACCTTGAATTCCAAGTTCTCCTCCATGAAAGTCATTTCCTGTAATTGGTTCGGCATAAGGGAGTCCGGTTGAAAATGTAGAGGAAAGATGCTTTTTATTTGCTACGAGTAATAGAGAAGAAGTTTTTGGGATTCCCAATAATTTCTGTGGATTAATAGTTAAAGAGTCAGCGAAACCTAAGCCTTGAACAATTTCTGAAGTCATTTCTGATAAACCATAAATACCACCAATTGAGCCATCAACATGAAACCAAACATTCTCTTTTTTACAAAATTTAGCGATCTCAGAAAGTGGGTCAATAGCCCCTCTTACAGTAGTTCCAGCTGTCGCTACGACAGCAAAGCATTTCTTCCCCTGAGATTTTATTTTATTTAAACTTGTTCTTAAACTAGAAATATTTAATGCACCATTTTCATCTGTAGAAACTTTTTGTAGAGATTCCTGTTTCAGCCCCATAATCCTAAAAGCTTTTGAGAATGAAACATGACAATCATGACTTGCAAAAAAAACAGCCTTAGGATCAGTTTCTAGCCCAGAATTATTTCTTGCCATTACTAAAGCCATTAAATTACTCAAACTCCCACCGCTAGCCGCTACACCTCCAGACAAATCACCAAGACCCAGCTTGTGACAAAACCATTTACATAAGTTTCTCTCCAAGGAAGACAAGCTAGGGGATAGCTCATCGGCTAAAAGATTATTATTTAAACCTGCACAAATTAGTTCTCCTGCTATTGAAGCTGATAAAGGAGGTGGGTCCAAATGAGCAAGAGATCCTGGATGCGATGGTCGATAGGAACCATCCATTAGTAATTTAAGTTCACTCAGTAAAACATCATTAGAAACACCTTCTTTTGCTGGATAGACCTCTGGCAATTCAAATGAATAGGGCATTGGACCTTGACTGGCTGATTCAGCAAACCAATCACAAAGATTACTTGAGGCTTGAGCAAGTAAAGAACGCAGTTCTTTATCTAAGTTTTGAGGAGAAGCAAAAGGGTCCAAAGAAAAAAAACTCTATTTGTAGTATTGGATGATCCAGTTCAAGCCAAAAAATGATTAATCTCTAGATAAACATTTTATTTGATAGTTCACCAAACATCTAAAAAATTGTCAAAACCAATCGGTCTGAATCAGAAAGAAAAAATAAAGTGGATGACGAGATTGCTAACGAAAGCAAGACTTGTAGGCGAAAGAGGGGAGGTTCCTATTGCTGCAGTTATTCTCGACAAAAAAGGTAGGTGTATTGGCTATGGGGGGAATAGGAGAGAATCAATGAAAGATCCTTTAGGTCATGCTGAGTTAGTAGCGCTTCGCCAAGCTTCTTGGATTAAAAATGATTGGAGATTTAATGACTGTACATTGATAGTAAATCTAGAGCCATGTCCCATGTGCGCAGGCGCATTAATTCAAGCGAGGATGGGGAAGATT
>OBPD01000011.1_pt1 | contig 30739 bp, 28 predicted proteins | sample 1494311 | NCBI WGS metagenome assembly OBPD01 (sample SAMEA3275629, study PRJEB22092) | marine metagenome | biome: Marine; feature: Surfacel waters; material: Sea Water | collected 2014-06-20T10:00:00+00 | depth 75 m | reverse complement strand
CTCCAAGTAACAAGACTTCAGGGTGAGTAATCCAAAGAGCAGATGAAACGGAATTGGGCAAAAAAGCACTAACACTACCTACCCCACTTGCTAAAGCTCCATTCAAAGCAAGGGATGCTGCTCCCCTGTATTTCTCACTCCCTGCAATCACCAGAACTCTTCCTCTCTGATATTTACTTTTACTTTTACTAAGCATGGGCCAAACAAAAGTAGACAAATCTGAAAAAGAAATCCTTAGAGGCTGTGTTTCAGGAAAACCAGCTAAGATCTTATCTGGAATTCCGATATCTACTCTCTCTAAATTACCTACATAATCAATAGCTGAATCTTGAATTAATCCCGACTTAAATAAACCCAAGGTTAATGAAGAACTGGCTTTGCATGATGTATTTGATACTATATTTCCATTATCTGAGTCTAATCCTGCGGGGACATCAATACTAATTAACTTTTCAGGACTAAATGTCTTCTTCGAATTCAATAGGCGAAGTATTTCATCAGAAATAATTCTTGATTGTCCTAATCCAAATAAAGCCTCAATCCATAATAAATCTGAATTTGAATCGGGTTTACGCTCCAAGTTTTCAATCCCAATCTGCATTGCATAATCAAAATGTTTTTGTGTTAATTGTTTTTTCAATGGGAATGGACACCAAATAGAGATATCAACGCCTGCCATATAAAGTTCTCTCGCAACAACAAGTCCATCGCCTCCATTGTGACCAGGCCCTACCAAAACGATTGCACCATTTTCAATCAACCCATGCCTGTCTAATATCCATGAAGAAATACCAATTCCCACTTTTTCCATCAGAGCTTCAACAGGCATACCCATAGAAAACATTTCTTTTTCTATGTTTTGCATCTGCTCTGAAGAAACCATCAAATGTTCCGAATCAGATTGAGGCCAATTCAAAATCAAAAAGCAACCAAACCCACTATGAATAGAAGCTACTATCAATGCCCATGAATGTGGAAACAAGAGAAACAAAAAAAGTTTTAAATCATTTGCCTTCAGAAGAAACAGTCGAGAAAACATTAAAAAGACTGCAAACATTTTCTGGGGATCATTCAGTTGTAGTAGGGCTTTCCGGAGGAGTAGATAGCTCCTTAACGGCTGCTCTACTCTGTAAAGCTGGATGGGATGTAGAAGGATTAACTTTGTGGCTAATGAAAGGAAAAGGTTCTTGCTGCTCTGATGGATTAGTTGATGCTGCAGGGATATGTGATCAACTTGGAATCAAGCATCACATAGTTGATTCAAAAGAAATCTTTCAAAAAGAAATCATCAATAATGTCTTAAAAGGATATGAGGAAGGAATTACTCCTTTGCCGTGCTCGCGCTGCAACAAATCAGTCAAGTTCTCAGAAATGCTCAAATGGGTTAAAGAAAATAAAAATATCGAAAAGATCGCAACTGGGCATTACGCAAGGATTAGATACTCAAACGAATCTTTCAATGAGAATGATCTTCCGAGTGATGGAATTAAAAGACATAAGCTTTTAAGAGGTAAAGATCTCAACAAAGATCAAAGCTATTTTTTGTATGATCTGCCTCAAGAAATTTTAGGAAAAACAATTTTCCCACTTGGAGAATTAACTAAAGAGATAACACGAATAGAAGCTCTTAAACATTCATTAAAAACTGCCAAAAAGCCAGAAAGCCAAGACCTTTGTCTTGCTGAACATTACGGATCAATGAATGCATTTATTGATAAGTATTTACCTCAAAAGAAAGGAGAGGTTGTACTTAAAAACGGTCAAATAATAGGCTCCCATAATGGAATTCAGCATTTCACAATAGGACAACGAAAGGGATTAGGTATTGCTTGGGAAGTGCCTTTACATGTTGTTGAAATTGATGCCTCTTTAAACAGAGTAATTGTTGCCCCAAGAGAAGACTCTGGCAAGTCAGAATGTATTGTAAAAGATATAAATTGGGTATCAATTGAAGCGCCTCAAGAACCAATTGAAGTTGAGGTACAAATTAGATATAGAAGTAAAGCAGTGAAAGCAAAGTTAATACCAATTTTTGATAGTAATAAAGAAAATTATTGTTATAAATGTCATATTCATTTTGAAGAAGATCAATTTTCAATTACTCCTGGACAAGCAGCAGTATTTTACATGGGTGATTATGTATTAGGAGGGGGACTTATTTCAAAAGAGTATTAATATAAACCATACTAACGTAATCGTAAAACACCTATTAAACTTATCAGAATGACTGCTATCAATGGTGAATCATAAATTAATGTGTAAAGTGTTTTCTTTCCATTTAATTCCAGATCAGCTAGTTGAACTAATTCTTCATTTGGCTTGAGGAGGGTATCAATTCTTCCATTACTTTTAATCAAAGATGTTGGTCCGGTATTAGAGACAGATATTAAATTTTTTGATGTTTCAATACTTCTTAATTGAGCAATAGATAAAAATTGTTTCTGCAAAGAAATAGGATAGGGATCTAAATTTGCAATCACTAAAATCCATTTTGCCCCTTGATTTACTGCTTTAGCTATAGCTTTCCCATTACTCAATTCATAACAAATAGCACCTGCAAAAGAAGGCCCCTCCCAATCAAGAAGTCTTGATGGATTTCCACTTTCAATTCCACCTACTGCCGAGAGACCATTTTTCAAAAAGTTAGGCAATTCAGGAATCCATTCGCCCAGCGGGACTAATCTAGATTTGTCCAATACATCCGAAAAAGACTCTTCACCTGGATTAAAAACTAATAGTGAACTTCGTAGAGAACCATTTATTTTCCTGAAACCTCCAGAGAGAAATTTAATAGAAAAATCTCGAATCTTTGATCTATCCAGAGGCAACGTTCCTTCTGGAGCGATTAAAAAAGATGCATTCATTTCAAAAGCTTCAGTTAATGCTCTATTTACTTTTGAGGGCAAAGCATTTATCTCTTCCTGACTAAATTTTTGTCTTATTGGAATATTTGTTTGCCACATCGCAACCTTTTCTGATGAATCAGTTGGAGAATCCAACAACAAGATAAATCCAAGTAAATGAGCTAACGAAAAATAAGCAAAGCCAAGAATAATAAATTTCTTGGCTTTTTTTCTAGCTTGAAAAGCAATTGAAAGTTGCCATATCCACCATCCAGCTAAAAGATGGATAGAGGCCAAGCCGCCCGAACCTATCCATCTTGCTAATCCAGCCAAATATCTATCTTGTGGTAATAAACTTGGCCCTACACCCATCCAAAACAAAGGGCCTCTAGATAGTAGTTCTTCAGAAAGCCCCCATATTGTTGACAATAAAACGGCATAAATAAACTTATTTTCTAATTTAGAAAACTGAAGTCTTCCAGGAGCCAAAAAGCAACTCAAAGCTGACCAAATAAAAACCAGCCCCCCTCCAAAGGCTCCACAAAAAAGCCATATAAAAATGGTTATTGGTAAACTTAAATTTGAGCTTATCCCTACCCAACTAATTGGATGCAAAGATAGCAACCACTTATGACTCCATAAAATAGCCATCGCACCCCAACAAAAGCCTCCCCATGGATTTTTACTAGCAGGCCAAAGTAAAGATATTCCCAAAAGCATGAAAATATAATTGCCTTCACTAAGAGAGATTCCTGCTAGAGCTCCACCAGCAAAGGCTTTAATAAAAAGAGAATAGATATTATTCATAAATCCAATTTAATTAAATATACACCGACAAAATTCATACTCTCTGGTTAGTTATCTTTTAAATAGATGTAATTTGGGTATTAATCTGCAAGAATATTTTCGAGTACATAATATTGCTGTGAGAGAAATCTTAATTAGCTTCTCTGTTTGCCTTAGCTGCTTGATGATTGCAGTGATTAGTCAAATCATCTCACCGACTCCAACCAATGCCTTACAAATTGACCAACCAATCCAAGCGGATGTAAGGCAATCCACAAAAACCAGCGAGTCTGTAACTAATCCATTTGAATTAGACCCAGAAGACCCAAATCCATCACTTTTTACTATGGCTTCAGATAAAACCAGTGCAAGCAACTCTCCTCTCGGAGGAGCTGAGATAGGAGCATCTCAAGTAACTTCAAGTGGGCTAAAAATTACTGAATTAGTTTTAGGTGATGGTCAAGAAGCTACCCCAGGAACAAGTGTCTCAGTAAATTACAAGGGTACTCTTGATGATGGGAAAGAATTTGACAGCAGTTATGGGAGAGGTCCTTTTGAATTTTCGTTAGGTGCAGGGATGGTGATAAAGGGTTGGGATGAGGGAGTCGCAGGAATGAAAGTTGGAGGTAAAAGAAAATTAGTCATTCCACCAGAATTGGGGTATGGCAGCAGAGGAATAGGTCCAATCCCTCCTAATTCAGTTTTAACGTTTGAAGTGGAATTATTAGGTGTTAAGTGAGTTTCTTAAATTATTCAGAAAGCTCTAGATAAAGTTATGGCGTTTGTTGACAAACGCCATTAATGTAAAAAAAAATGTTCACAAATTATTCTCAGATGTTGAGCGAAACACTTACATCAATCTTTAACAAGCTTCCAGCAAAATCTGTTCACGCTCACTGTGACGGACCTTGCGGTGTATACGACCCTGCTTCAGCAAGAGTTGCCGCAGAAGCAGTTTTGTCTATGACAAAAAAACTTATTGCTCTAGCTCCAGCTGGTAACGATCAAGCTTCCATTTCAGCTTATAACAACACTTTTTCTCGCTTCGTTGCGATTAAAGAAGAAGAATCACAAAAGGCCAAAAAAGAACTTCTAATCCTCTGGACTGATTACTTCAAGCCTGAGCACTTAGCTACATATCCAGATCTTCATGACACTTTTTGGAAAGCAGCAAAGCTTTGTAGTGCATGCAAGGTAAATATTGATCAAACCAAGGCAGAAGAATTATTAGCAGCTGTACAAAAGATTCACTCGATGTTTTGGTCATCAAAAGGTAGAAGTGATAGCTGGGTTACCGCAAGCTGATAAAAGTCTTTTCCACAAGCCAGACTTATTTACTTTATTTACTTTAATAATCGGTTACCGACAACATTTACGTGTTGTCGGTACTTCTATGGAAAGAACTCTTAAAGAGGGCGATTTAGTAACTTATAAAAAGTTAAACCCAAAAAATATTGACTTAGAGATTGGCGATATCGTCGTTGCCTCTCATCCAAAAACAAAAAATAAGTTAATAATTAAAAGAATTCATAGGATTTATCAAAATAAATTTGATTTAAGGGGAGACAACTCATTGTCAAGCACTGATAGTCGAGAATTGGGTTTATTTGAATTAGATTTAATCATTGGGAAAGTAGACAAAATCTTCTCTAACTAGGCTTATGAGATTGGCTAAGATATTTTCCCTAATTTATAAGTTACCAATTAACTTTTTAACTCCACCTAATATATCTTCCTGTGACATAAGAGATTCACCAACTAAAACAGCATCAGCCCCATAACTCTTCACTAAATCCAAATCCTCACGATTAAATAAACCTGACTCGCTTACCAAAGTAATAGAATTTTCCTTGATTTGGTTAGCATAATTCTTAGCCAATTTCTTTGTAACCTCAAGATCAGTTTTAAAACTCTTTAAATTTCTATTATTAATACCTATTAAATTAAATACATTAATATTGAGTACTCGTTCAAGTTCTTCTGAGTCATGAACCTCTACTAATATTGTAAGTCCCAAATGTTCAGCGACCTTAGATAAGTACTTTAAATCAGAATCAGTCAGAATTGCCGCTATCAAAAGTGCAGCATCAGCACCAGCAGCTCTTGCTTGGTAAAGCTGATAGGGGTAAAGGATAAAGTCCTTACATAGGATTGGGATTATGATTTCCTTTCTAACTTCCACTAAGACATCAAAACCACCTTGAAAAAATTTTTTATCTGTTAAGACCGATATGCAGTTAGCACCCCCCTCTTGATACATTTTACCTATCATTTTCGCGTCAAAGTCTTCTCTAATTATCCCTCTACTTGGACTAGCCTTTTTTATTTCTGAGATTAGTGCTGGTTTCGAATTACTATTTCTTAATGCATCTATGAAATTTTTTGTTTTTGGTAAATCCTTGATCTTTTTCTTTAAATCTTCAAGCGAAACTTTTTTTCTTGCAATCTCAACTTCTAGATGTTTTTCCCAAACAATTTCCTCCAAAATATTTTTAGGTTTTGAATCTGGGTGAGGAATTGCATACTCTAAATTAGCTACTTTTATACTTGGGTTAGGAGGTCTTCTTCTAATTTCCATAATTTAAATAATTAATGATCTATAAAGATAAAATTTGATTTACTACTTCTTTATTTGTAAAGATGCCTGCTTATAAGCAACCTCTACAACTTCGCTTAATGTTGGATGAGTATGAACTTCTTTTGCTAAGTCATTAACTCGTTGTCTTCTAGAAATTGCATTAGAAACCTCTTGTATGAGATCAGCCGCATGTAATCCATAAATATGAGCCCCAAGGACCTCTCCCGTCTCTTTATTAAAAATCAACTTCATAATTCCATCACTTTCTAATTCAGCCAAGGCCTTAGAGTTCGCTTTAAAATAACTTCTAACAATTCCAAGTTCAAAGCCTTCGTTTTTCGCTAGATCTTTTGCTTCTTCTTCCGAGAGTCCAACGGAACTTATCTCAGGGTGAGTAAAAGTCGCTGCAGGAATACTTCTGTAGTCAATTTCTATTGCTTTTCCTAAAATATTTTCTACAGCAATACTCCCTTGCGCTGCAGCGGTATGGGCCAACATCAACTTACCCGTAACATCTCCGACTGCCCATAGATTAGAAACCGGTTTTTCATTTACCAATACTCTCATCTGATCATCAATTGGAATAAAACCTCTCGTTGTTTCAACTCCAACGGATTGTAGATTTAGATTTTCAGTCGACGGTACTCGGCCTGTTGCGACCAGAACAGCGTCAACTTGCAACTCCTCAATTACTTCTCGACTCTTTGCATCTGTAAGCTCGACCTCGACAGGACAACCTGGCTTAACTTTAGTAGCGAACACACCAGCTCGAGTTTCAATATCTCTTTTATCAATTAGGTTTCTTGAAGCAATTTTCGTGATATCTGGATCAAAAGTAGGCATTACTTTATCAAGAGCTTCAATCATGGTTACCTCACAACCTAAAGCTGTATAAATATCAGCGAATTCCAAACCTATATAGCCACTACCAATTATTGCAATCCATCTTGGCAACCATTCTAAATTAATAGCCTCATCACTTGTAAAAACAGTTCGTCCATCAATTTCAATTCCAGGCGGTACAAAAGGGTCTGAGCCTGTAGCTAAGATAATATCTCTAGCAGAAAAAATTCTATCAACTCCATTAGTTTCTCTTAAACCGACCTTTTGATTGCCTTCTAAACGTCCTTCTCCTCTAAGTATCTCAACTCCAGATCTTTCCAATGTTTTAGTTAGATTTTTTCGAATTGTCTCGACTAAATTTTTTGCATGTTCGGCTATTTTTTTACGTTCAAATCTAACCGGAGCCGAATGTATCCCAAATTCAGCAAGATGAGGAACATCTGCAAGCTCACGAACTTTACCACTGGCAGCTAGTAATGCTTTAGAGGGGACACAGCCTCTGTTAACACAGGTCCCACCCATATCTCTTGATTCGACAATCGCCACTTTCAAGCCAGCCTCTGCCGCGTGTTTAGCCGCATCAAAACCTCCATATCCAGCTCCGACAACAATCAAGTCAAAGTCAAAAGAAATTTCACTCACGATTTTTTTTGGATACCCTTAACCATTTTTACTCTTTGTCGCTCCAACAAGAGAGGAACTGCAGCAGATGCCACATTAAGTGAATCAACTAATGAGCTATGAGGCAACGTAACAAAGTCTGTACAACAGGCTTCAATTGAAGCATGAACACCTGAACCCTCATTACCAAGAACCAATACTGTAGGGAGATCCCAGTCTAATTCCCAATAAGGTTTCACTTTCTTATCAGTAATTTTATTCGGTGAAATTGTTCCTACTACTTGGTAATTATCATCAATTGCAATATTGAGTTTTGAAACAAGCATTTCAATACTTGAAGAAGATGAATCTCCAATCCGTTCAAAAGGCATATGAAGAACTGAGCCAGCGGAGGATCTTAAAACCTTTTGATTAAGTGGATCGGCTCCAGAAGCTAACCACATAACTTCATATTCACCAGCAAGAGCTGATCGAAATAAATTTCCCAAATTACCTGGATCTTGAATCCTATCCAAAGCCAAAATATGTTTAGGGGCTTTTCCCGATTTTGGTAACCCTTGCATTGGGAATATCGCTGCGACACCATCAGGTGTGACTGTTGACAAAGATGTTTCTAAAACGTTTTTGGTTACTAGGGTTAACAAAGTTCTTGAAGCTATTTTTTTTAAAATTTCCTCATGCTGATCACACCATTCAGGAGTTGCAATAACTTCTGTTGGCAAAAAATTTGTTTTCAAAGCCTCTTCTAACAAATGAGACCCCTCAAGCAAAAGAGAAGAATGCTCTTCACGTCCAGTTTTTTTCAAAAGACCCCTTAATTTTCGAACCAAAGGGTTTCTTTTACTTGTAATCAATGGCGAATATGAATTATTAATTTTCTAACCTCAAATTATTTAATTTTTGAAAAGCAGAAAAGTTTCTTGCATTAAAAACCACTTATTTTCTTATTAAATTCAATAAAAACTATATAAAAAATTTTATTCAAACTTTCAACATTATCAATATTTAATTTGAACCCATCAATTTTCAATAAGGTTGACTGGACTATTTGAAATCCACTTGGCATTATGGCTGGGTAAGCAGTTCGCTCCAATATGAGTAGTGTGGCGACAATTAAAAGGAATATTATTCCGCCACATCTGGAGGTAAAAGGAGGGCGTCCGCTTAGTGGGATCTTAAAAGTTAGTGGGGCAAAAAATTCTTCGCTAGCTTTAATGGCTGCGGCGCTTCTTACGAAAGAAAAACTCCTCATTCAAAATGTCCCACAACTTACGGACATTGAAGTCATGTCAGAGATTCTCCGTAATTTGGGCGCAAAGTTAACTAAAACAAATAATTCTATCGAAATTAATTCAGAGTCCATTCATAATGTTGAATTACCGTATGAATTAGTTCATAGCTTGAGAGCAAGCTTTTTCTGTGTTGGCCCCTTACTTACAAGACTTGGAGAAGCAAAAATTCCTTTACCTGGTGGTTGCAATATTGGAGCAAGACCTGTCGATGAACATATCAATGGTCTAAAAGCTTTAGGAGCGGAAGTTGAAGTTATAAATGATGTTGTAAAAGCTAAAGTTTCAACCAAAGACAAAAGATTACTTGGAGCGAATATTACTCTTAAATATCCCAGCGTTGGAGCCACGGAAACCATCTTGATGGCTTCTTGCTTAGCTTTAGGCAAAACAACAATATCGAATCCAGCTAGAGAACCAGAGATCCAGGATCTCGCAAAAATGCTTAATTCAATGGGAGCAAAAGTTTTTGGAGCAGGAACGAAAAGAATCACAATCCTTGGAGTTGAATCTTTAAGCGGGACTTCTCATTGTGTTATTCCAGACAGGATAGAAGCAGGAACTTTTCTTATTGCTGCAGCAATAACACGATCGCCTCTCATTATTGGTCCAGTAATCCCAAATCATTTGAGCGCTGTTATTTCAAAATTAAAAGAATGTGGCTGTTCAATATCTCAACATGGGAATCATCATTTAAAAATCATTCCAAGAGAGATTTCAGGAGTTGATATAACAACAAGTCCATTTCCTGGCTTCCCAACTGATCTTCAGGCTCCATTTATGTCACTAATGGCCACCGCTAAGGGTTCAAGCAAAATCAAAGAAAGAGTTTTTGAGAAGAGAATGCAACACGTTTTGGAGCTAAATAAAATGGGCGCCTGTATTTATCTAGAAAACAATACTGCTTATATAAAAGGAGTAAAAGAACTTGTAGGTTCAAATGTAGAGGGAGGAGATTTACGTTCTTCTGCTGCCATTATCCTTGCATGTCTCTCTGCCAAAGGAAATAGTATTTTCACGGGCCTCGAACACTTAGATAGAGGCTATGAAAAATTAGAAGAAAAATTAACGAATGCAGGTTCTATTATTTCTAGAAAATTTGATCAAATAACATCTCATAGTTCTTTCTCTAACAAAATAATTAGTGAAGACAATATTGATACTCAAAAAAATGCAGCTTAGTTTCATATATTTGCTAGTTTTGACATAAAATAAACACATGGGAGCGTGGTGGAATTGGTAGACGCACCGCACTCAAAATGCGGCACCTTCGGGTTTGTCGGTTCAAGTCCGACCGCTCCCACTTCATTGATGAAAACTTACAATCGTTTTCCCTTAGATCTCATTAGGGGTAAAGGCTCATGGGTGTGGGATAAAAAAGGCCGAAAATATCTTGATGCTGTGGCTGGAATTGCAACATGTTCACTAGGCCACAGTGATAAAGCATTAATCAAATCCTTATCAAAACAATTAAAAAGACTTCAACACGTATCTAACCTTTACGGAATACCAGAGCAAGAAGAATTAGCTCAATGGTTAACTTCACAAAGTTTTGCCAAGAGTGTATTTTTTTGCAATAGCGGTGCTGAAGCAAACGAAGCTGCAATTAAATTGGCAAGAAAATATGGGCATATTGAACGTAATATCGACAACCCAGTCATTCTTTGCTCAAAGGAAAGCTTTCACGGAAGAACACTCGCCGCTGTAAGTGCGACAGGCCAAACGAAATACCACAAAGGTTTCGAGCCAATGGTTCAGGGATTTCAGTTTTTTTCTTATAATGACAGTGAATCTTTTGAAAATCTATTTGATACTTTAGAAAAAACAGGTCCACAAATTGCAGCTGTATTTATTGAACCTATACAAGGTGAGGGAGGAATAAATATTGGAAAAAAATCATTTTTTGAGCTCTTAAGAAAAAAATGTACTCACAGCAATGTTTTATTGATATTTGACGAAGTACAAACTGGAATGGGGAGGACAGGTACTCTTTGGGGATATGAACAACTAGGTATTGAACCTGATGTTTTCACACTAGCCAAAGGACTTGGTGGAGGTCATGCCATTGGAGCGTTATTGGTTAATCAATTGGCTGATGTCTTTCAGCCCGGTGATCATGCCAGCACTTTTGGAGGGAATCCTTTCGCTTGCAGAGCAGCTCTAACCGTTGGGAAAGAAATACAAAAAAGAGACCTCCTAAATAAAGTCACTGAGAGAGGAGCTCAATTAAAAGAAGGATTAATTAAACTTTCAAATAAATATTCAGACATTTTTATTTCCACTAGAGGCGTTGGGCTTATTCAAGGTCTCGTTATAAAAGACAATATCAAAACAACATCTCTTGATATTGTCAAATCCGCCTTAGAAGAGAAACTACTTCTAGTATCAGCTGGTGTAAAAGTATTAAGAATAGTCCCTCCTCTGACTATTACAAAAAAAGAAATCAACGAGCTTTTATCGAGACTAGACAAATGTCTGATGAAACTTTCATAGCACAATCGAATTTCATTTCTGAAAGCAAGAGCAAAGAATATAAAGATATGAATCTGGGCATAGATCGTATGTCATTGGCTATTAATGCCATGGGAGATCCCTGCAAAAAAAAACCTGCTATTCACATAGCAGGAACAAATGGGAAAGGCTCTATTGGCGCTTTTATTAATAGTGTTCTTAGCTTAGTAAATATCAAAACTGGAGTTACCACTTCTCCCCATTTGGTTGATTGGGTTGAGAGAATATGTATCAACAAGACTCCAATATCAAAAGAAGAATTTCAATCATTAAGCCTGTCTCTTTCTCCAATTGCAAAAAAATATAGCTTGACTCCTTTTGAATGTGTAATTGCAATAGCACTTAAATATTTTACTTTAAGGGAAGTTGAACTTCTTATCCTTGAAGTAGGGCTTGGAGGTAGACTTGATGCAACAACCGCGCATCAATATAGACCTATTATTGCATTTGGAGCTATTGGGCTTGATCATTGTGAATACTTAGGCAATAGTCTAGAAAAAGTAGCTATTGAGAAAGCAGCTGTAATAACTACAAAGAGCACTGTCATTACAGCTACTCAAGACAATATTGTAAAAAGAGTTTTAGAAGAGACTGCCAAGAGGAAACAAGCAGTCATTCATTGGGTAGATCCAATTCCATCAGACTGGGAACTCGGCCTATCAGGAGTAATACAGAAAGAAAATGCAGCTGTAGCCAAAGGGGTTATTGAATCCTTAAAAAATATTGGCTGGAATATTTCTGAAGGACAACTTCGAGAAGGCTTATCTCTTGCTAAATGGCCTGGAAGACTTCAAACAACAAAATGGGAAGGGATGCCCATAGTTGTCGATGGTGCACATAATCCTCATGCGGCTAATCAATTATCAATTGAAAGGGACACATGGACTAATCAAGAAAGTGGAATTATTTGGATACTAGGGATTCAAAAAAGAAAAGACATGATAGGCATTTTGCATAAACTAGTCAGAGAGAAAGATTTAGCTTGGATAGTTCCTGTCCCTGGCCAACAAAGCTGGTCAAAAGATCAAATTTTAAGTTTTTGCCCTGAATATAAACACCAAATCAAAGAAGCATTTAGTGTAGAAGAAGTTTTGTCAACACTTAAAAAACAACATAGATGGCCATCTCCACCACCAATCATTTCAGGATCGCTATATTTAATAGGTGACCTTTTTCAAAGGAAAATCTTGACAAGTTAAATTGTTTAAAAATATAGCAATTAAATCAATTGACTTTTAGATTCCACCCTTTGAGTTTACCTGGATTGAGAATCCCTTTTGGATCAAAGTTACTCTTAGCTTGCACTTGATCAGAATCAATCACACCTAGACCTCCATCTTCAACAGTGATTGTATGCGGATTAAAAATCACTGCACCAAGGTCTCTGCATTGACTGATTAATTCATTCATAGCTTCTTCACCTTGCCACTTAACAAGAGGAAGTGAAGCTAATCTTTGAACTCCATTTTGACGAACACATTCCAAATGCCATAGAAGATTTGCTCCCCACTCGGATTTCAATTTTTTCATCATTTCTAACTCAGGCTGAGGAAGAAGCATTTGCAAATATGTCCAATTAGGATCAATGCCACGCATATGTAAAGTCGTGTGGTTCCAAGAAAGCTCTCGAAGGCCAGTCCCTGCCTTAAGATTTTCTGGACCTAAGTCATCAAAATCAGCGCCAGCCGATTTCGCAAGTCGCTCAATGGTACTAACACCATCAGGTGAAACCAAAAGTAAAATTCTATGTTTACTTGAAGGTTTGCCAGACCCAGAGGGAAGGCAAGTAACAATTTCTTTCTCTAACAAAGTTCCCAAATAAAGCTCCAGTGCTGCATAACTAAATTTGCTTAACAAGTCAACCGCCTGATCCAAATCAAAACAATCGACTACTATTTGTTGCCATTCAACATATGGAGCAGTTGTTAATGTCAATGCAGTAATAATTCCGTTGGTTCCATAAGCATGATTTAAAGCTTCGGAATTGTTTGCATTCAATTCAAGTTTTCTTGGTGAATCCTCAGTCGTTATTACTTCTAAGGCCTGCAAATGCCCAGGATCTCTAAGGAAGCCCCAACGAACAGATCCTATCCCGCCTGAACCGCCAGCAATAAAGCCACCAATAGAAGCGCTTCTCCATGTACTCGGAAGCAACCGTAACTGACGACCATGCTTGATCAACTCATCATTAATATCTCTAAGTAAACAACCAGATTCAACTGTGATTTCACCTGATTTTGAATCGAAATTTCTAATTTTCCGAAGACCAGACATAACCATAACGACTCCACCGTTAAGTGGAACACACTGACCATAATTTCCTGTTCCAGAGCCTCTAAGGGTCAAAGGAGTTGAATACTTATTACACATTTGAGCCACAACAATAATCGCATCTACCGAAAGCGGTCGAACGACTATGTCAGCCAAACAATCTTTTAATTCATCAATTAATATTGGCGAATAATCAAAGAAGTCTTTAGAGAACCTTTTTAAATCACTAGTTTTTTGATAGATCTCTAGATCAGGTACTGATTTTAGTTCACTTAAAAGCAACTCTACTTTCTCTGTATTAGTCATGGGTGAGAATTGTTGAATGTTGATTTTTTGTTTTTAGGCAATTCATTTAAAAATTCGCCATTAACTACTACTCTTCTTTTAGGTCTTTCAGACAAAGCTTTTACCCAACTATTTGAATCTAACAAAACAAAATCGGCAGGACTTCCTTTTTGTAAAACGCCATCCCATTGAAGATTAAGAATACTTGCTGCGGACGAAGTAAATGGAGAAAGGCCCAATCTGTCCCAAGGAGCTAAATGAGCAATTGGCATTGAAAAAGCCATTAAATTTATTGGATCAAAATTAGTGAATGGAAACCATGCATCATTTACATTGTCTCCTCCTACAGATACAACAACCCCAGCCTTTTGAAGTTGAAATATTGGAGCTAGAGGTCTTTTAATTGAAGTAGATCGTTCATTTCTACCGAGCAGCCAAGAATTCGTGAGTGGTAAAGCAACAACATTTAATTTCTTTTCAGCCATTTCCTTTGCCAAATTTGAAATCGATTTATCTCTTAGTAAAGCCATACTGCTCAAATGACTACAAGTTATTGATATCTCATTTTTAATACGGCCTAATACTTCAAGAAGCAATTTCACCCCTGCAGCAGGACAAGACTGAGACTCATCAATATGAAGATCAATATCACAATTAAGTCTATTTGCAAGTTGAACTAAGTGTAATAAAGACTTAATTGTCTTCTTTTTATTAAAAGGAGGAGCTATGACTCCTCCTAGGAGATCTCCATTCAAAGCAACTCTTTGCGCTAAAAGCTCACCTTCATACGTTTGCCAAAATTCTAATGGGACTAAAGCCACAAATTGTAAGAAAATTTTGTCTCGCCATTTTTTTCTAACATCTTCTAATAGGTCCCAATCTCTCATTACATTTTCTCCAAAGCTATCTATATGAGATCTAATTGCACGGATACCATTAACAAGGGCTAGGTTCAGAGATTTTTCAACACTAAAAAGCAATTGGCCTTGAGACCTACTTTTATAGTCATTTAAATTGGCTACTAAAGCTTCTTGATAACTCCCTTTATAATTAGGAGCTCGAGACCATGAAAATGCTTTATCTAAATGAGCATGAGGTTCAGAAAATCTAGGTAGAAGGATTTCATTAGGAACTTTTGAAGCATCTTTTAAACCTTTAATTGAGCAGATTTTTCCATGCCTCCACTCAACTTGAAGCGAACATAACCCTTCAAAGTCAACTGTTACTCCCAGAATATTTGCACCCTCTCCAATCAAGCATCTCGGTACTAACACATCAATACGACCTGATGCTTTAGTAGATAAATTGAATTCTTCTTTTTCTAAAGTCACTTAATAATACAATCACCAAGTCAAAAGCCTGTTTTCAAGGCCTCACAAATCCACAGTAACTTTAATATCTTTAAAATGCGTTGTGATCAACATACAAAAAGTGATAATTCTAGAAACTTCCAAGTTAGAATACTTTAGGAATATATTTAGCTAAATCATTTTGATCTTTCAAAATGGCAAAAGTTTGATAAATTCTCATTTCGAGGCGGGTGTCGCCAAGTGGTTAAGGCAGCGGCTTGTGGTGCCGCCATCCGGGGGTTCGAATCCCCTCATCCGCCCTCAAATTCTTTTTTTTATTTAAATCCCTTTAAAAAAATTTCCTAGAATAATTTTATTTCAAAGAAAAAATATATAGCTTCACGATGACAACAGTTCAGCTCCAAAAAACAAATCAACCTCCAATTAAGGCCCCAAGAGGTAGCTATTGGATTACAACTTTTGGATGTCAAATGAACAAAGCTGACTCAGAAAGGATGTCAGGAATACTTGAATATATGGGTTATTACCCTGCAGAAGAAGAACTTAAGGCAGATTTAGTTCTTTACAACACATGTACTATTCGCGATAGTGCAGAGCAAAAAGTTTATAGCTACCTCGGAAGACAGGCAATAAGAAAAAGATCATTACCAAATCTAAAAATTGTCGTTGCAGGTTGCTTGGCACAGCAAGAAGGAGAATCTCTTTTAAGGCGAGTCCCAGAAATAGATCTTCTAATGGGACCTCAACATTGCAATCGTCTAGAAAGTTTGCTCAATCAAGTTGATAGTGGCCAACAAGTTCTTGCTACTGAAGAACAATTTATACTTGAGGACATAACAACTCCAAGAAGAGATAGTTCCATTTGCGGATGGGTAAATATTATTTACGGATGTAATGAGCGTTGTACATATTGTGTGGTTCCTTCTGTGAGAGGAAAAGAGCAATCAAGAACACCAGAAGCTATTAAATCAGAAGTTGAGGATTTAGCAAAAAGTGGTTATAAAGAGATAACTCTTCTGGGACAGAATATAGATGCTTATGGCAGAGACTTTCAAAGTCAAAATAAAGAAGATTCTGCACAAATAACACTATCTTATTTATTAAAATATATTCATAATATTGAAGGGATTGAACGTATTAGATTTGCAACGAGTCATCCTCGCTACTTTACTAAGGAATTAATAGATACTTGCTCAGAACTGCCAAAAGTCTGCGAACACTTTCACATCCCATTTCAAAGTGGAAGTAATAAGATTCTGAAAAATATGGGGCGGGGCTATACAATTGAAAGCTATAAAAATATTATTAATTACATCAAGGCTAAAATACCTAAAGCAGCAATTAGTGGGGATGCAATCGTAGCTTTTCCAGGAGAAAGTGAAACGGATTATGAACAAACTTTATCATTAATCGATGAAATAAAATTTGATCATGTCAATACAGCCGCATACTCTCCTAGACCAAATACTCCAGCAGCAACGTGGCCTAGACAATTAAACGAAGATATAAAAGTAAAGAGACTTAGAGAAATAAATAGTTTGGTTGAAAATATAGCTAAAGAAAGAAATCAAAGATATAAAAATACATCTCAAGAAATACTTATTGAGAATATTAATCCAAAAGATAGTTTTCAATTAATGGGACGAACACGTACAAACCGTCTCACTTTTTTCCCAAGATCATTAGAAAATGGAGTAGAAAACAAACTCGGTGAACTTATCAAGGTAAAGATTACTGATGTTCGTCCTTTTTCTTTAACAGCCAAATTACTTTGAAAAGATCTTACATATCAAAATTGATACATAATTAAAAAGATAAATTCATTAAATATGTTTTCAAATAAACCAGTTATAGGAGTTGTTTTTGGAGGTAAATCTAGTGAGCATGAAGTCTCTATAAAATCCGCAAAAACTATTTACAATGCTTTAAGACATTTAAGTAATAAGGAACGTTATATAGCAAGACCAATTTATATTGATAAGTACGGTTATTGGCATGACTATATATTTTCGGAATCAATTTTATTTGATAAAAAAGATCATTTAATCTTTGAAGAAAGAAGAGTTAATCTCACTAATTTATCAAACATGGAAGATATTGATGTCTGGTTCCCTTGTCTTCATGGACCAAATGGAGAGGATGGTGTAATCCAAGGACTGTTTAAATCAACTGGAAAACCATTTGTAGGCTCGGGTGTTCTCGGGTCCGCATTAGGTATGGATAAAATAGCAATGAAATCAGTATTTAAATCATATAATTTACCTCAAGTTCCTTATATAAGCTTAAACAAAGCTGATATCCAAAATAATTTATATATGAAATCTATTTATGAACAAATAAATAAAATAATTAATTATCCTTGTTTTATTAAACCTGCAAATCTAGGTTCTTCTGTCGGCATAACAAAAGCATACTCAAAAGAAGAATTTATTACTGGAATAGAATTTGCTGCAAAATATGATGAGAGAATTATAGTGGAAAAAAGTATAGAAGGAAGAGAACTTGAATGCGGTGTTTTAGGAAAATCAATCATGAAATCATCTGTTGTTGGGGAAGTTAAATTTCAAACTGATTGGTATACATATGAGTCTAAATATAATGCGAATCTAAGCAGTACAATTATCCCAGCTGATTTGAATATAGAGATATCCAATAAGATACAAAAACTAGCTATCGAGGCCTGTAAAGCTATTAATGCTTATGGTTTAGCAAGAGTCGATTTTTTTTATCAAGAGAGCACGCAACAGATCTATATAAATGAAGTTAACACCTTGCCAGGATTCACTAAAACAAGCATGTACCCGACATTGTGGGAAGCTTCTGGATTAAAACTAGAAAAACTTGTTGCTAGTCTCATAGAAATAGCTAAAGAATGAATTAACCATGACATTTTTAGATATCTTTTTCAAAAAATGATTCACGGTCTCCTTTGGTTGCCATTACTAATGGCTTTTATCCTCATAGCATCCCTTGGATGGATAGAGAGAAGGCGACAGAATCTCTACTTGGTTTGGGCTAAAGGTTCTGAGCTAGCCAAGCTTGATGGGACAGGAGCTGCTCGATTAAAAGCTGGCATTTTATGCTGGAGCAGCTTTGAGGCTGGCAGCTTTAAGGAGGAAGCAACTTTCGAAGTTAAGAAATTAGAAATGGTTGAGCTGATGGCTCTCAGCTCAGGTGAAGCACCTTTAACAAAAGAATCTGAAGGACGTTGCCGATTAAGACTTGTTGGTTCAGGGAGAGAAATAGATGTGCCTTTTTCAGATGCTGAACGTGCTCGTCAATGGATGGAAAAACTTATGTCCAGAGCAAGATGCGACCTTTGAAATCACATAAAAGAAAAAAAATAACATCACATAAAAACAATCGAATATCAACTGAAAAAGTCTCGTTTATCACTCAAAATAAAAACTTTTTAACTGAACTTTGGCAATTACTTTTTTTTACTAGCACTTCAACTTTTCTAATTCTTACATTTTTAAACCAAGCTTGGAAACCAATAAGTTTTGATCAAACTAAAATCACAGGTTTATCTGGAATAACAAAAAACGATATCAAAAAAACCACCACTATTTTTTATCCTAAAAATCTATTGGAATTAAATCCAAAAGAAGTTGAATCTTATTTAATAAAAAAGTTTCCTATTAAAGGAGTTTCAGTAAGCCGAAAGTTTTTCCCTCCCGAAATTCACCTAAATGTTTTAGAAAGAGAGCCAATCGCATTTGCAAGTCGAGGTTTTTCAAAAGATAGTGAAAAAGGAATGATTGATATTGAAGGATCTTGGATACCACTTCAATTTGTAAATAAATCAAAACAAAATAAAATAAAATTATCTATTGAAAATTGGAATCCAAATAAAAAAAAAGAAATTATCCTAATCATAAAAAATAGATTTATTTTTCAAAGCCCTCTTAAAAAAATCAAAATAAATCCTCTTCAGGAAATCAGCCTAAAAACCGAGCACTTCGATTTAGTCCTTTTAGGATCAGGAACTGATCGCTTAATCGAGCAAATCAACAAACTCAACCAGCTACAAAAATCATTACCAAATCTTTTAATCAACACAAAAGTAAAAATCGTGGATCTGAAAGATCCAACCAAACCAGAATTAAAAGTAGAAAGAATATTGAACGATGAAGGGTGAAACCCTTGCTATAACATGACTCTTTAAAGATCTTCAATATATCTAGGTCAATTCAGGGTCAATCATGGAAATTAATTTGTAAATCAATTTGAACCTATAAGCCAACAGAATTCATGGATGATGTTCATAATGCCCAAAACGAGTTCTAATCCTGAATATGGTGATGGGAATGGGAAACAAATCTAGTTTCAACATGGACGAAGGAATCCTACCCAGTCAATCTGCACGTATTGAGGTCATTGGCGTTGGCGGTGGTGGAAGTAATGCCGTCAACCGAATGATTAATAGTGACCTTGATGGAGTCACATATCGGGTGCTTAACACAGACGCTCAAGCTCTCATACAATCATCCGCTACTCATAGAGTCCAGCTTGGCCAAAGTTTAACTAGAGGTCTTGGGGCTGGGGGCAATCCAAGTATTGGGCAAAAGGCAGCAGAAGAATCGAGAGCCGATCTTCAACAAGCCTTAGAAGGAGTAGACCTAGTATTTATTGCCGCTGGCATGGGAGGAGGTACCGGAACTGGAGCAGCCCCTGTAGTAGCTCAAGTTGCGAAAGAAAGTGGAGCTTTAACAGTAGGAATAGTTACAAAACCATTTAGTTTTGAAGGTAAGCGTCGTTTAAGACAAGCTGACGAAGGTATCGCAAGGCTTGCAGAGAATGTTGATACTTTAATTGTTATCCCAAACGACAGATTAAAAGACGTAATTTCAGGAGCCCCTTTGCAAGAAGCCTTCAGAAGTGCTGATGATGTTCTTATGAAAGGAGTTCAAGGAATAAGCGACATAATTACTTGTCCTGGTTTGGTGAATGTAGATTTTGCTGATGTGCGTTCTGTTATGACTGAAGCTGGTACTGCGCTTTTAGGCATTGGTTTAGGCTCTGGAAGGTCAAGAGCTTTGGAAGCAGCTCAAGCAGCAATCAATAGTCCTCTTTTAGAAGCAGCTCGAATAGATGGTGCAAAAGGATGCGTGATAAATATAACTGGAGGGAAAGATATGACTCTTGAAGATATGACATCTGCTTCTGAGGTCATATCCGATGTTGTAGATCCAGAAGCAAATATCATCGTTGGTACAGTTGTTGACGAAAAACTTGAGGGAGAGATTCAGGTAACCGTTATTGCTACTGGATTCGACAGTAATCAAATCTATTCAAATGAAAGGAATAGAGCAAGACTTTCACCTAAATCACTTTACGAACAACCAGAAGAGAGGGAAGCAGGGGCCTCTATTCCTGAGTTTTTACGTCTAAGACAAAATCGTTGAGACTTATCAACTTACTCGGATTAAGGTGACCCGGAGTCCACGCCTGCTTTGAGCATCCCGTATGGCTGCTACCTTCCGGTCCTGACCAGGTTTAAGCGTCACAGCCGCATGGGGCCGAGTCACCAATACTCTAGCAATTAGTAAACACGTTATTAAGAATTAAATGCAAACCACAGAATTGGTTCGTTTTAAAAAGTTGGGCAAACAGATAACTGTATTAACTGCTTGGGATGCTATCTCATCTTCAATAGTCGAGGCTGCAGGAGCTGATGTTGTTCTAGTGGGAGATTCACTTGGGATGGTTGTCTTGGGACACTCAACGACTCTTCCGGTAACACTTGATCAAATGCTTCACCACACAAAGGCTGTTTGTAGAGGTTTTTGTAAACCTCTTTCAAAACAACCCTTAGTAGTTTGTGATCTCCCTTTTTTAAGTTATCAATGTGGAGAAGACAAGGCTGTTGAAGCGGCTGGAACTCTCCTAAAAAACTCCACTGCTTCAGCAGTGAAACTGGAAGGAGCAGAACCTGAGACTTTATTAGTAATTAAGAGACTTATTAGAATGGGGATTCCAGTAATGGGGCATCTTGGCCTAACTCCACAGTCAGTTCATCAACTTGGATATAAATCACAAGCTAGGGATAAAGATAGTCAAGAAAAAATTTTTAAAGATTCAAAAATGCTTCAAGAATCAGGATGTTTTGCAATCGTTTTAGAACATATTCCAGGAGAAATTGCCAGCCGATTAAAGAAACATATAGATATTCCTGTAATTGGCATTGGAGCTGGAAGTGATTGTGATGGGCAGGTACGAGTTACCGCTGATATTCTTGGCCTTTCAATTGCGCAGCCTCCTTTTGCAAAACCTTTACTTGCAGGACGAGAACTTTGCATAAATGCCCTAAAAGAATGGATTAATTCTACTGATCTCGATCAAGTGAATCCCACCACAAAAACATCTGAATCAAAATCTGATTGCTAATTTGCATCCCCTTAGGATCACTTAAAAAATATCTACCATTGTGTCTTAATAGAAATCCTTCATTTATAGAATTTAGCCAAAATTTCTCAAGTGATTTTAAATTCTTATCACATTTTTTTTGTGTCCATCCAGCATTTTTAGCAAGTTCCTCCAGATGAATACCCTCACGTCTTCTGAGACCAATCATCAGAAGTTCATCCAATGGCATTGATTTTGACTTTTCAATAGACAAAGTTTTCTCTAATAACTGACTTTCTTGCTGTTCAAGCCATTTTTTATAACCAGCAATTGTTCTTGGTCTAGAGAATCTTTCCCCCCAAGGAGCACTTGTTGCCCCCATCCCAAAGCCCCACCAACCAGAACCACTCCAATACATGCGATTATGTCTAGATGCATGACCAGGCAATGAATAACTTGAAATCTCGTATCTAGCAAAACCTCTACTTTTAAGTAATCTAGTGGTTTCAAAATCTATTTTTTGAGATTCAGAATCAATTGGGATATTCAACTTCCCTTTTTTATGTAGTCTTCCAAAAACAGTATCTGGTTCGATAGTTAAATCATAAATTGACAAATGAGGGGCCTCCGTACGAACCGCTTGTTCCAACTCTTTAATCCACTTGGACAAATTTAATCCTGGAAGATTTTGAATCAAATCAAGACTCCAGCTTCTTAGCATTCCTTTTTTAAATAAATTATTTACCCAATCACAAGCCTCAATTAATTGTGAACGATTATGTTTTCTACCAATTGAAGCCAAAGTACTGTCATCAAATGCCTGAGCACCCAAGCTAAATCTATTAATTCCAATCCCTATGTATCCATCCAGGTCGTTTTCAAAAAATGTTGCTGGATCAACCTCCATAGTTATCTCTGCACCATCTTGAAATCCAAATTTTCTTTGAAGATTTTTCAACAAATCACCCACCTCATTTTTTTTTAATAAAGAAGGGGTTCCACCGCCCAAATAGATTGTTGATAATGCAGGACCTTTAGGGGAAATTGAAATCTCTCTATGAAGTAAATCCAAATATGCGTTAATAGAAGTTATCCCTGGACTATCTGGAGCTTGAGCGCTATCACCTAAAGGGATAATCGAAAAATCGCAGTAAAAACATCTTTTATGGCAAAAGGGTATATGCAAATATGCACTTCTTGGTGGGGCTACCATTTGAGCTCTAGATATACAAACCCAAATAAATGGTCACTTTTACAATCCAAATCTTTGAAAATAAATAAAGCTTTAGTAAAAAACCAAAAGCAAGCATAACCTGAATATATGGCAGACCTAGTTATTCTGGTTTTATTTCTTATATCAGGTGCAATCACCGGATGGATTGGAGTGAATTGGTTACCTGAGGAGACTTTAGATCATATAACTAATCTAAGAAATTTAAAAATTGCTTTATCAGGATTAACCGCTCTTATAGGCCTGTTAATAGCCTTTCTTTTTCAGCAATTTAGAAATAAATTAACTAAAAGAATAAGAACTATGCCAACAGATCTACTAGTTAGTAGATCTGTTGGCATAGTTCTCGGACTTGTCATAGCAACACTTTTATTAGTTCCTGTACTACTTTTACCTTTACCCTCTGAATTATTTTTTGTAAAGCCTATTTTTGCTGTACTTAGCAACATTTTTTTTGGAGTACTTGGATATAACCTTGCGGATGTTCATGGACGAACCGTTTTACGTCTATTCAACCCAAATAGCACTGAATCTTTGTTAGTGGCAGATGGTATTTTAACTCCAGCTAGTGCAAAAGTTTTAGATACCAGTGTAATAATTGATGGTCGCATTCAGGCCCTCCTTAGATTTGGGCTTATAGAAGGGCAAATAATCGTAGCTCAATCAGTTATGGATGAGCTTCAAAAACTATCTGACTCAAGTAACAACGAAAAAAGAGGAAAAGGAAGAAGAGGACTAAAATTACTTAACCAATTAAGAGAAAGTTATGGAAGAAGATTAGTTATAAACAGTACTAGATATGAAGGGGAAGGAACTGATGAAATTCTTTTAAAATTAACCTCAGACATTTCAGGAATATTAATTACTGTCGATTACAACTTATCTCAAGTAGCTCTAGTCCAAGAAATAAAAGTACTTAACCTAAGTGATTTAGTACTTGCAGTTAGGCCTGAAGTTCAACCTGGTGAGAAGTTAAATTTAAAAGTAGTTAGAGAAGGTAAGGAAAACTCACAAGGTATTGCTTATCTTGAAGATGGCACAATGGTAGTTATTGAGGAGGGTCTCCAATGGATCGGTAAAAGAATAGAAGTAGTTGTGACTGGAGCATTACAAACACCGACGGGCCGAATGGTTTTTAGTAAAGCTTCAAATGATCAGCCCCCGAACAAATTTGAAAAAACAAAAGCATCTCAAGGCTAGATCTAGCTAGGCTCGAATTCAATAAGACTTAACTTCATATGACTGCATCTTCCCCATATTATGGCGACTCTGCCGTAATGAGAACTCCGCCCCCTGATTTACCATCACTTCTTCTAAAAGAAAGGATAGTTTATTTAGGCTTGCCATTATTTTCCGATGATGATGCCAAAAGGCAACTTGGAATGGATGTAACTGAACTAATTATTGCCCAACTTCTTTTTCTGGAATTTGATAATTCTGAGAAACCTATTTATTTTTATATAAACTCAACTGGAACGAGCTGGTACACAGGAGATGCAATTGGATTTGAAACTGAAGCCTTTGCAATCTGCGACACCCTCAGATACGTCAAGCCTCCCGTGCATACTATTTGCATAGGCCAAGCGATGGGAACCGCAGCAGTAATACTCTCAGCAGGAACAAAAGGGCAACGTGCAGCATTACCTCATGCATCTATCGTCCTTCATCAGCCTAGAAGTGGGGCTCAAGGCCAAGCAACTGATATTCAAATCAGGGCGAATGAGGTTATTCACAATAAGAAAGCCATGCTAGAAATACTTAGTCATAACACTGGAAGATCAGTAGATCAATTATCCAAAGACTCGGATCGAATGAGTTATTTGAACCCTCATGAAGCAGTTGATTATGGGATTATAGATCGCGTTCTTACTAGTAGAAAAGACTTGCCAAGCGAGAAAGTTTTGCCCACATAACCAAATTATTTTTACGAATTTTTAAATCATTACCCTCAACTACTAAACATCAAATTAGCCATGCCAATAGGTACTCCAAGCGTTCCATACCGTCTTCCAGGAAGTCAATTCGAAAGATGGGTTGATATTTACACAAGACTAGGTGCGGAAAGAATTCTATTCCTTGGTCAAGAAGTAAACGACGGCATTGCAAATAGCCTCGTAGCACAAATGCTTTATCTTGATTCTGAGGATAGTAGCAAGCCGATCTATTTGTATATCAATAGTCCTGGAGGGTCCGTAACCGCGGGTTTAGCTATCTATGACACGATGAAATATGTAAAAAGCGACCTAGTAACTATTTGTGTTGGGTTGGCGGCCTCGATGGGTGCTTTTTTACTCTCTGCAGGAACAAAAGGCAAAAGGCTTGCATTACCCCACAGCAGAATCATGATTCACCAGCCACTTGGCGGTACTGCGCAAAGACAAGCAAGTGACATAGAGATTGAAGCACGTGAAATTCTTAGAATCAAAGAAATGCTCAATAAATCAATGGCAGAGATGACGGGACAAACATATGAAAAGATAGAAAAAGATACTGATCGTGATTACTTTTTGAGCGCGGAAGAAGCAAAAAATTACGGCCTAATCGACCGAGTAATTACACATCCAAGTGAAAGTTAAGATGAAAAGTTCGACGTTCTTATTAATTAAATTATCTTGATAGTCAAAAAAATATATCAATGAAAGTGGTTTCAATAGCACTCTATTTCGTAAGCTCAGCCTTAATTCAGTTCTGAAATACCCACTCACATGGCAAAACTTTTTTACGACTCCGATGCAGACCTAGGTCTTCTTCAAGATAAAACCGTTGCAATTATTGGCTATGGATCTCAAGGCCACGCGCATGCATTGAATTTAAAAGATAGTGGCATCAAAGTTGTTGTTGGGCTTTATGAAGGAAGTCGATCAGCTAGCAAAGCAACATCTGATGGATTGGAAGTTTTAAGCGTCGCGGAGGCTTCAGAAAGGGCAGATTGGATCATGATACTTTTGCCTGATGAATTTCAAAAAGATGTTTACTCCAAAGAGATAGCACCTCATTTAAAAGCTGGAAAAATACTAAGTTTTGCTCATGGTTTCAATATTCGCTTTGAATTAATAAAACCTCCTGAATTTGTCGATGTAGTAATGATTGCCCCAAAGGGACCAGGTCACACTGTCAGATGGGAGTATCAAAATGGCCAAGGTGTTCCTGCTTTATTTGCAATTGAGCAAGATGCCTCAGGCAATGCAAGAGCACTTGCGATGGCATATGCAAAAGGTATTGGCGGAACACGCGCTGGAATTTTAGAAACCAATTTCAAAGAAGAAACCGAAACAGATCTTTTTGGAGAACAAGCAGTTTTGTGTGGAGGCCTTTCAGAGTTGGTCAAAGCTGGGTTTGAGACTCTTGTTGAAGCAGGTTATCAACCAGAATTGGCTTACTTTGAATGCTTACACGAAGTCAAGCTAATAGTTGACCTTATGGTTAAAGGAGGTCTAACTGCAATGAGGGATTCGATTTCAAATACAGCTGAATATGGAGATTACGTAAGCGGTCCAAGATTAATAACCAAAGAGACAAAAGAAGAAATGAAAAATATTCTTGCCGATATTCAAGATGGTACTTTTGCTAAAAACTTTGTAAAAGAATGCGATGAAGGAAAACCTGAAATGAAGAGAATTCGCAAAAAAGACTCCGAACTTCCAATAGAAAAAGTAGGCAAAACACTTCGCTCGATGTTTAGTTGGCTTAAATCAGACTAAATATCATTCACTTAATCTTAGTTGCTGTTATTCTTGACCTTTTAATAGGTGATCCAAAAAGCTTGCCACACCCTGTCCAATTTATGGGTTTGGTTATTAGTTTTTTAAGAGGGTTAACAGAAAGAATTGCGATATAATAAACTAAAGTTATATTTAGGAGGATTAATAATTACACTTATAGTTGTATCATTAAGTGGAATATCTGGTTGGATTATAGAAAGATTATTTTTATTTTTTGAAATAAAAAATCCTATTTTAAGTACATTATTTTTTGGTTTGATTTTAAGCAGCTCTCTAGCCTCAAGAAGTCTAAATAAAAGTATTCTTGAAATTTTAAATATAATAAGCAAAGAAAATACTATAGACAATTTAAGTAATCTAAGACAAAAATTAAGTCTTATAGTTGGTAGAGATGTCGATAATCTCGATATAAATGAAATTCTTAGAGCTTTAGCTGAGACAGCAAGTGAAAATTCTGTGGATGGTATCTTTGCTCCATTATTTTGGATGTTTTTAGGAACTATTTTCTGGGAATTCAATCAATCCATGCCAGGACCATTGGCGATGGCATGGATCTTCAAAGCATCTAGCACCATTGATTCAATGCTTGGATACAAAGAGGGGACATTAAAGTGGCTTGGCTTTACTGGTGCGAAGCTGGATGATCTAATGGTATGGATACCCTCAAGAATTGTATTAATTACTCTTCCTTTTTGCTGCAAAACAAAGCAGTCAATTTTCAAAACAATAAAAAATTCTTGGAAGGATGGAATTGTTGACTCTTCGCCAAACTCAGGAATTTCTGAAGCAATTTTTGCTTATTGTGCCGAAGTAAAAATGGGGGGGGTAAACTATTACAAAGGGAAAAAAAGTATAAAGCCAATAATTGCAGAACCATACCCTATGGCAAGTATTAATTCAGTCAGAAAAATACTTGGTCTGAGTCTTAGGCTTGAGCTAGTTTGGCTTATAGGTTTTTACTTGATAATAAAATTTATAAATTTATAAATTCAAAAAGCACCTCTATCCATTGGAAAGAGTAAAACGCCTAACGTAAGAATAATTATTTCAAAATCAAGTAGAAAATTTCTATTTCTTGCATAAAACAAGTCTAATTCAACCCTTTTTTTATAACTCAGGTTATTTCTACCACTAACCTGCCATAATCCAGTTAGTCCTGGTCTAACTGATATAACCTCTTCCATAAAAAGACTGTATTTAATAATCTCATTACTAACTATTGGTCTTGGTCCAACAACACTCATTTCCCCTTTCAAAACATTAAAGAATTGGGGTAATTCATCTAAACTAGATCGTCGAAGAAATCTTCCTAATTTTGTTATTCTTGGATCTTGACGTAATTTAAAATCTTTTTCAAATTCCTTTCTCATAAGCGGATATTTTTCTAATAAGTTTGGTAGTAAATCATCAGCATCTTTATACATAGTACGAAACTTTATACATCCAAATTCTCTATAGTTTCTACCTACTCTTTTTTGTATATAAAAAACTGATCCGGGAGAACTTAACTTTACTAAAATTCCAATTAAGATAAATATTGGTGAGCCTAAGGTTAAAACAATCAAAGAAAAAACAATATCTCCTATCCTTTTTAATGTGCGTCCAGATCGACTTTGATTTCTTATTATTTCTACAGCAGGCAAAGAGGATGGCTCTTTTGAGATGACTTCATACGGAATTGTTGGAGAACCTTTACGGAACTCAGACCATCGTAATAAAGATTTTCTAGGATTAGTTTGCACAAATTATTGAGGTAGTAAGCTCACTACTCGAATAGATTCACACCATACTTAATTAGGATTTTCATGATGAAGAAGTAAGGTCACTAGTAGCAATGTCACAAGAATTGACATGCTCTCTCCAAGCTCTATTTATGGTTTTGGCAAATTTATCTTTAAAAGATTCTTGAGAAAAAGAATTACTCCAATCTCTAATTAACTCAGGTTTTAAATCTCTCCAAAGTTGCTTTTGCTTGAAAAATTCGATTGCTTCAACCAGGGACTTTACTGTCTGAGAAGGGAACAAAAGGCCAGTTGCTCCTTTATCAGAATCAGAATGAAAACATTTAACCGTATCTAAAACCCCTCCCTTACCAAAAGCAATCACAGGAGCACCTGAGGCCATCGCCTCCACAGGAGCTATTCCAAAATCCTCAATACCAGCATAGACAAAGGCTCTACATCTGCTCATTAGACTTTCAATCTTCTCTTTGCTTTGAAAACCAATAATTTGAACAGTTGGACCTGCAAGTTTTTTTAAATATTCCTTTTCCACTCCGTCGCCAACAACTATTAAAGGTAATTTGAGCCTATTAAAAGCCCTAACAAGTAAATCAACCCTTTTATTAGGAACCAATCTACAGACACTTAAATAGAAATCTTCCCTAGGCCTATTCCATTCAAAACGATTTACATCAACAGGTGGATGCAGAACCTCTGAACGCCTTCTCCAATACTTCCAAATCCTTTTTGCCGTAAAATTAGAATTGGCCAGCAGATAATCTACTCTTGAGCTACTTAATTGATCCCATTGCCTCAAAGTATGCAATTGCCATCTAATTAACGGCCCTAAACCAATTCTTCTTAAAAAAGATCTTTTCAAATATATATTCATTTGATCCCAAGCGTATCTAACAGGTGTATGGACATAACTAATATGAAGTTGATCAGGCGATGTCAAAATACCCTTAGCGACAAGATGATTACTGCTTAAAATCAATGGATATCCCTCAAAATCGAGTTGCTCAATTGCAAAAGGCAAAAGGGGTAAATATTGTTGAACATGTGAGATCCCGAATGGTAAATTTTGAATAAAGCTAGTTTTTACTTTTCGATCAAATAACCAGCTATTTTTTTCTAACCTCTCTTCATTAACCAAAGAAAACAGTTCTGGCTGTGATGCAATTTCAGATAACAAATCATCAATTACCTGAACAACATTCTCAGCACCTCCTGTCGATCTTGGAGTAAACCACTCATGTACTAATGCAATATTGCTTGGAAGATCTAAAGATGAATTTACGCTCAAAGTAATATCCTTAAATCCTAAAATTATTTTTATTTTATTACAACTTAGATATTATGACAAGATAGAATAAAATCATCAATTGTTCAAACTTAAATTATTTTTCACTAAGCGTAATAGCTTATCAAATTATTTTCCTAAAAAGAAATACCTATCTTATCTATAGATGATATTAATGGATCATAAAAGTTGTGAAATAAACTGCCACTAAAAGAGAATAAATAAACTAATCCACTTAAGAGACCTAGAGAAATAAAGTACCTAACATAGCCAGTTCTTCTTTCTAATTTAGCAACTGAAAAAAGCATAATTAATAAAAAGATTAAACCTAATGATTCGGAAAATAGTAAAGCTGATCTATCAATAACTAATTCAAAATTACTTCTAAAAATAAGATCGTTCCCCACTATATTTTTTTTGAATAAAATAAAATTAAATATCTCGGAGAAGGTTAAACTGATAATAATAAAATACGAAACTGGCTTTGTAAGCCTGTTCATTGTTTTGCTAAAACTTAATAAGAGCAGAGCTATAAAAAAAGATGCAATTAATGGTATCCCAGGAATTAGCCAAGTAAGATTTAACAACATAGTTATCAAAGAAGCTTCATTTTATATACAACCATAAGTTCTTTTATTAGTTCTTGAAAACAAAGAATAAAAAAGCAAGCTGAATCTAAAACAATACTAATAGGCCTGGTGCTTTTCATTTTAGAAAACCATATAATAATTTTTTAGCAAAAAATTGAGTCAAAAACAAGATCTCAATTAATAGTCAAACAAAACTTAATAGGAACAAAATAAAATCTTTTTACATTTATATAACTCTTTTCTTTTTTCGTGCAAGGAATACAAACTACTAATACATACAACTTAAAAATAATAATATTCTAATTAATAGAATATTATTATTTTTACTGATTCTTATTGAAAATTTAGATTATTTTCTAAATGATGCTTAAAGTTAATGATTTAAAAAAATCTAAAAGATATCGCCACATATCGAAAAGACAAAACTCATAGCAAACTAGATTATAATTAGACTATAGAAAAAGCTTTAAACTCAAATGTCCGAGAA
>OBPD01000010.1_pt1 | contig 31261 bp, 25 predicted proteins | sample 1494311 | NCBI WGS metagenome assembly OBPD01 (sample SAMEA3275629, study PRJEB22092) | marine metagenome | biome: Marine; feature: Surfacel waters; material: Sea Water | collected 2014-06-20T10:00:00+00 | depth 75 m | reverse complement strand
GCATACGAGATTCGCTATCGTGACTGGAGTTCAGACGGTGCTCTTCCGATCTAAAAAAATCTTATTGGTACGGCACTTGCAAGGTACTGGCCATTAAAAAAAATAGGACCTATTCGGTTCCCATAACCTAAATTAATTTTTTTTAGTGTACATTTTGCGATAATGTAAATGTACATAGAAAAAAACTGGATGTTTAATCCTGAATTTTTAGCTACAGACAATAATGAAGGTCACGAAGCCAATGCTTTAATCCAATATTTACAAGATCAACCGGCAGATGTTCTCCAGAGAGTTGCAAAGTCTGCAAGTCCTGAGATTCAAGAAATAATCAGACACAACGTACAAGGTTTGCTAGGAATGCTTCCTGGGGAGCAATTTGAAGTAAAAGTAACCTCTAGCAAAGATAATTTGGCAAGTTTATTAGCCTCTGCAATGATGACAGGTTATTTCTTAAGACAGATGGAACAAAGAAAACAATTAGAAGAAACACTTTTATCTGACGAAGAGATGTCTGTTGACCCAGATAAAATTTAATCGCTGAATTTTTTTAGTGGATTTTTAGGAACTATTCCAATATCTAATAATTTTTGATCGAACCAACTTAAAAACTTAAAATCTCCTTGGGTTTTTTCCCAATTTGAATTATCAATTTTAACTTTTAAAGCTCTTATTTCATTTGTAGTGAATCTCACTTTTCCACTGTAATGAGCAGAAATCAGAAAAGAAATCCCTTTTAAAGACTCAATTTTATTCAACCAAGCGATAAAAGCTTTTTTTCCTCTAGGGAAAACTAATCTTTCTATTACTGGAGCGATTTGTATTAGGGGAGTCTTTTCTCCAACAAGTTTTTTCGCAGACAGCTCCCAACCCTTCTGCCAAGCAAAAGGATAGATTCCGAAATGTGATCTTTTGTTTCTCATCTTTGGCTTAAAAGAGTTTTCAAGAATCTCTTTTATTTTTGGTATCTCCAACTTTTCAGGTTTGAGGTAAGAAGCGAAAAGAACTAATCGAAGCCATCCTTTCCTTCTAGCAATAGGTGAATCAATAAGTTCCTCGGAGCCTTTCTCTCTAGAATGAAACAACAACGGAGTTGGATCTAAATTAAAGAGCTCAGGAGGGGTGTCCTCGATACCCACCAGAGCATCAGTTACCAATAAAGATTTTGTTGGTTTGTGAAAACAAGAAATCTCTTGAAAACGTGCTAGACCAATATCAATAGGTCCTAAAGAAATCCATTCACAATCATCACCATGTGGAAATCCATCAGCCAATAAAATATTTGTTCTATTAGATGGAATTCCTAGCCAATCAAAAGGCAATTGAAGAGGAAAACTCCATTGCCCAGGACATAACCATATTTTTGCATTAGGAAAAGCTCTAGCCAAAGCAGGAAGTCCGATTTTGTGTTCTAAGCCAGAAGCCGTAGGTAAAACAATAGTTTTTACAGGACCAATTTTTTTTACAAGTACATTGATGTCACTCAGCAATTCTTCCGTCGGAGGGAGAGGATTAATTATCATTAATTCATTTTTTACTCTTATGACTAACAACCTCACTGGCACGGCAACATAATAGATACCTTGAAGTTGCTCAAAACTCCATATTTGATTAGGGACTAATTCACGAAATATTGTTCGTCGTCTTCCGTAAGGGTAAAGAGGTAAGAGTGGCCACCATTTCCATTTTTGTTCGGAAGCTGAGTTGTTCATAGTTCTATTAAATTAATCATTATTTATAAGAGTTTGGTTTTTAAATATTCCATATCTTGGAGCGAATAAGAAAGCTATTAAAAAGATTAATGTTTGCACTAAAACAATAGATCCTCCTGTTTCAATATCTGACCAATAACTTATATAAACGCCTAAAATACTTGAGAAAGAGCTGCTAATTACTGCTAATATTGTCATTCTATCAAAACGATCTGTAAGTAAATATGCCGTCGCACCAGGAGTTATTAACATTGCTACGACAAGAATAATACCTACCGTTTGCAAGCCTACTACTGCAGATAATGACAATAAAGTTAATAATAAATAATGAAGAATACCTGTATTTATTCCTATAGATCTAGCATGCTTAGCATCAAAACAATAAAGCATTAAATCTTTTCTAAATATAAGCAAAATAGATATAACAATAAACGAAATTATTAAAGTCTGGTTAACATCTGAACGAGAGATCCCAAGAGGGCTTCCAAAAAGTATTTGCATTAGATCAATATTACTTTTTATTTTTGAAACCAATACAAGGCCTAATGCAAAAAAGCCAGTAAAAACAAGTCCTATTACTGTATCTTCTTTGATTCTAGATTTCTGTTTAACAAATCCAATTAAAGCAACTGAACCAACGCCAAAAACAAAAGCACCTAAGGAAAAGGGGAGCCCTAATGCATAAGCAACAACTACTCCAGGCATAACCGCATGAGAAACCGCGTCACCCATTAATGCCCAACCTTTTAATGTCATATAACAAGATAAAAGTCCGCAAACCCCTCCTACTAATGCGCTAACCATTAAAGCTCTTCTCATGAAGTCATGAGTTAATGGATCCAATAGCCAATCAATTGGCGTAATGGAAATTAGAAATTCACTCATTTATAAAATCTTTACTTGACGTTGGACCTGATAAAGGGTTTGGTGGGATTCCTCCAAATGTTTTATTTAGATTTTCCGAAGTAAAGACCTCCGAGGTTTCACCATACGCAAGAACTGTCTTATTGATAAGGACAACAAAATCACAAAAATCTCGCACATGATTCAAATCATGAGTGGATATCAAAATAGTATGCCCTTCTTGTCGAAACTGAAGAAATAGCTCAGCCATAAGCTTTTCAGTGGGTACATCAACTCCAGAAAAAGGCTCGTCTAATAGAAGTACTGATGCCCTTTGAGCAATTGCTCTTGCAAGAAAAGCTCTTTTGCGTTGCCCTCCTGATAAAGATCCTATTGGTCTCTCTCTGAGATCCAAAAGATCAACTCTTTCAAGGGCATGAACAACGGCTCTTCTATCAGATTCTCTTGGTATTCGAAAAATATTCATAGCACCATATCGGCCCATCATCACAACATCCCAAACGCTCACGGGGAATGCATAATCTATCCCTTCGTTTTGTGGAACATATGCAACCGATTGCTCCTTCTGCGCTTGATTAACCTTTATACCATTGATCCTGATTTTTCCCCTTGAAGGTCTAACAAAACCCATCAGAGCCTTGAAAAAAGTTGATTTTCCTGCACCATTCATCCCCACAAGACCACAGATAGATCCAGCCTTTAAATTTAAACTTGCGTCATAGAGAGCAACTGTACCGTTGTAGTCAACACAAACTTGGTCTGCCTCAATACGCATAAAATCTTTCTCATGGCTTTTAAAAATTGGGTTCATTATTTTTTCACTTCTGAAATGGATAGGCCCTTAGTAATTAATCGAACATTGTGCCTTAGTAAATCTATATAGGTAGGAGCAGGACCATTTAGATCTGAGAGTGAATCAACGTAGAAAGTTCCACCAAAAACAGCTCCACTTGATTTCGCAACTTCCATTTGTGCTTCTGCACTCACAGTACTTTCGCAAAAAATTGTTGGGACTTCATTTTCTTTGATTTTTTTTATTAGATTCACCATTCTCCTTGGGGTTACTTGACTTTCAGCATTAACTGGCCACAAATATGCCTCTTTCATTCCGTAATCACGGGCCAGATAAGTAAAGGCTCCTTCACATGTCACCAAAAATCTTCTTCTCTTCGGAATAGAGGATAAAGAATCCCTTAGCTCTTTATCAAGTGATTCAAGTTTAGCTTTATAGGTTGAAGCGTTAGATGAATATTCAAGAGCTCCATCAGGATCAATTTCGATAAAAGCATCGACTATTTTATCTACATAATTCATAGCTCTTTTGGGTGACATCCAGGCATGAGGATTTGGCCTGCCTGCATAAGCATCACCATCTATCAATAATGGCTTTATCCCCTCAGTTAATTTCACCTTGGGAATATCACCCGTACTACTCATAAATTTCGAAAACCATGCTTCAAGACCTAAACCATTTTCAATAATCAGTTTTGCTCCTTTAGTTTTTACAATATCACTAGGTGTAAATTGATAACTATGGATTTCTGCTCCTGGTTTCGTTATTGATTCAACTAGAAGTCTATCCCCAGCAACATTTCTAGCAAGATCAGCCAAAATTGTAAAAGTAGTTAAAACGAAAGGCTTATCATTGCCTAGTTTATAGGTGTTTTTATTTACACATCCTGTCAGGAATAAAATATTTAAAGCAAGGAAAATAGATAAACTAAGTATCTTGTTTTTCTTATAAATATACTCAGAAAAAACCTTTTTATTAAACATATATTTGAAATTAGAAAATATTAATGTTTTATCTAAATATAAGTCAAAGATATACCAGAAGAAAAGTTATAAATTTAAACTGATTTAACTTTGTAATTAATAGATTGAGACTGAATCCATTCTTTTGATTGCTTTAAAAAAGCCACCCAATCAACTCTTTCTAGCTCAGCAGCTTTTGATACTAGTTGAGGAGCTTGTTGCTTAATAAGTTCTAAATCAGGTTGAGTTACTCCATTATTGAGAGCCATCCAATCAGCCATCGATCTCCCAACCACTCTTGTTAAATAAGCAGCACTCAAGGCCTGAATTGTTCCAGCAGCAACCCAAGAGGAGCCATCAAGCTTTGCCAAGCTCAACAAGGACTGTCCACTCCATTCGACCACTCCTTGAGCAATTGCAGCCATTGCTAGTTGTCGTGAGACTGCCTCAAGTAATTCTGGCTTCATTTTGGAAGACCATATTTTCGACATTTCTTTGATCATCAAGCCATTAACCACTGCAACTGCAAGCAAATCAGTTGAGGCGACAGGGGAGGCGAAAACGATACCAGCAACTATCCACTGAGATCTTGTTTGAATAACCTTGAATTTTTCTCTTCTTAATTTTTCTAAATCTTTTTGCCAAGAAGTATGCAATCGAGACAAAAGTCTTTGCTTAGTAATGTCTGTATTCTTCTTTGGATTTTCAAGAAGTTTCTTAATTGGAGAAAGAACCGTTGCCATTTCTGTTTGAGATCCATCCCATTTCAATACTCTGTTAGTCCATCTATCTGGTAATTGAGCCTCTAATGCATTTCGCTCATCAGACCAATCAGTAGATTCTTTACTGGCAACCATTAGCCAGGCTGGTTGATCAGTAGGGATATTTTTAATCCACAAAAGATCAGCTGCGCTCATTGGAAGTGCCAAAGAATAAACAATAAAATCTTGCTCTTGGATTAAATCTGGCAAAATCCAATTTCGATCTCTTACAGGAAGAGCTGGTGGAAAAGAAACTTTTATTTGATTATTTATTCCTAAAACTTTTTCCAATTGCTCTTCATCAGGTAATTTTACGCCTTTTGTTTTCAAGAAACCAATGCTTTGATCTTCGCTTCTATCAATAATTTTTTGCAAGGAATTAATTCTTTCTTTTTTTCTTTCACTTTGCTCTCCATCCTCAAGTAAGTACTCAAAATTCTCTAAAACGTCATGACATCTTCTTACCCATCCTTGAACAGTAGAGGGAGCATCAAATGAAACCTTTCCTGGTTTTAAAAAATAAAAAATACAACCAAGTCCTAATAGCAATCCAAGTCCACCCCCAGGGATATGGGCCACATCACTTAAAACCCATTGACCTGTAATAGTTAGCCCAATAAAAAGACTAATTTTCGGAATCGAAAAAGAAGGTAAGGAGAGAGGAGATTTTGTTAATGAATGATTTTCCACGATTTCAATAAATACAGTTTCTTCTTAGCTAACTTTCATTTTAAAGCAAATTTTCCCTTAATAACCGCAAAGAAAGAAGGTTTTACGTTTTTAAGAAGAAAAATTTATGCCTAAAGAAATCAAATCATTCCGCTGGGATAAATATCATTAGATGTGAAAGTGCTAATCAAGATATTCAAATATGTCGCAAAAGTACCGGCTATGCGTCACACTTGCCCCTATTGGCAAATATGTTCATGGGTGACTCTTACACCAATAATCAGTCAGGTGGTGGCGATTTCCAAAACCAAAGACAAAATGGTCGTAATAATTTCAGAGGTGGTCGAGGTCCTAATAATAGAGAGGGAGGCTTTCGCATTCGCTTAAGTGATAATGAAATGCGAGCAGCTAGATCATTACAAGAAGCCTTTAATCTTCGATCTACTGTTGCTGTTTTAGGTTTCGCAGTAAGAACTCTTGCCCAAATGCTTGAAGATGGAAGTCTTGAAAATTTAGTCAACGAATATAGGTCTCAAGCTCCCGCCAATGACCAAAGAAGAGGCAGGGGAAACTATAACGGTGAAAATAACAACGCAATAAATACCAAGCCCAACCCTTTTGCAAGGCCAGAAAAACCCGTTAAAGAACAAGAGGTCGCTGATACTGATCAGGCAAACAATGTCGCTCAAGATCCTGAAGAAAAAGATAATGATCAAGCAACAGAAGCAAGTTCAAATGAAGATGATTCCACAAATACAAGCGAGCAAGGATAAGTGAATCAGAAGCGAGTCTTATCTGGTGTTCAACCCACAGGAGATGTTCATATTGGTAATTGGCTTGGAGCAATAAGAAATTGGGTTGAATTACAAGAAAATTATGAAACATTTGTCTGCGTTGTTGATCTTCATGCGATAACGACTCCTCATGACCCGAAATCTCTTCATCAAAATTCTCTATCTACAGCGGCTTTGTATATTGCTTGTGGGATGAATCCTGATAAATGCTCAATATTCATTCAAAGTCAGATAAGCGCCCATAGCGAGCTTTGCTGGATATTAAATTGCTTAACTCCTTTAAACTGGATGGAGAGAATGATTCAGTTCAAGGAAAAGTCAATTAAACAAGGCGACAATGTATCTATTGGATTATTAGATTATCCAGTCCTTATGGCAGCGGATATTCTTCTCTATGACGCTGATTTAGTTCCAGTTGGAGAAGATCAAAAGCAGCATTTAGAGCTTGCGAGAGATATTGCTTCTCAACGAGTTAATTCAAAATTCGGAACAAAAGAGAATCCAATACTTAAAGTTCCAAATCCCTTAATTTTGAAAGAGTGTTCCAAAGTCATGAGCCTGACAGACGGAACAAAGAAAATGAGTAAAAGCGACCCAAATGAAAATAGTAGGATTACTTTATTAGACAGTCCAGATGTAATTACTAAAAAAATAAAACGTGCAAAAACCGACTCAGAATTAGGATTAGAATTTGGAAATCCTTCAAGACCTGAAGCTGATAATCTTTTAACAATTTATTCAATAATTTCTGGCTTAGGTAGAGAAAAAGCCGCTGAGTATTGCGCAGAAATGGGCTGGGGTAAATTCAAACCAGAATTTACAGAGGCAATGATTAATGTTCTTAAACCTATTCAAGAAAAATATAAAGAACTAATGAATGATCCAGAAGAGTTAAAAAGAATACTAAATAAAGGCAAACTGACTGCCGAGGAGGTTTCTAAGTTAACATTAAATAGAGTTAAAGAAGCTCTAGGATTTTATTCGAATTTGTAGAAAATTATGCCAATAATTACATTACCTGATGGAACTGAAAAAAAATATGATTCCGCTGTAACAATTGATCAAATAGCTTCAGAAATTGGTCCTGGTTTAGCAAAAGCAGCGTTAGCGGGGAGAGTGAATGGGGAATTAATCGATACTTGTATTCCTATAACTCAAAATTCTCATATACAGATTATTACATCTAAAGATGATGAAGGTCTAGAAATTATTAGACATTCATTCGCTCATCTTCTTGGACATGCTGTAAAGCAATTATACCCCGAAGCAAAAATGGCAATAGGGCCAGTAATTGAAGATGGTTTTTATTATGATATTTCTTATAAAGATACATTCACTCCTGATGATCTTCTCAAAATTGAGAAGAGAATGAAAGAGTTAGTTAATAGAGATTATAATGTAGGTGTTGAAATAGTTAGTCCAGAAAAAGCCAAGGAGGTTTTTACTGATAGAGGTGAAATTTTCAAGCTAGACATAGTTAAAAATATCCCTGAAAATGAAATCATAAAGTTATACAAACATCAAGAATATATTGATATGTGCAGAGGTCCTCATGTGCCAAATACAAGGCATCTAAGAGCATTTAAGCTAATGAAAGTATCAGGAGCTTATTGGCGCGGAGACTCTAATAATGAAATGCTACAAAGAATATATGGAACAGCTTGGAAAAGCTCAAAAGAGTTAAAAGAATATCTCTCTAGAATTGAAGAAGCTGAGAAAAGAGATCATAGAAAGTTAGGGAAAAAATATTCACTTTTTCACTCACAAGAAGAAGCACCCGGTATGGTTTTTTGGCACCCTAAAGGGTGGACTATTTATAGAATTTTAGAAGATTTTATTCGGGAAACGATCACAAAATATGATTATCAAGAAGTTAAATCTCCGCAAGTAGTTGATAGGAGTCTTTGGGAGAAATCAGGCCATTGGGATAAATTTAAAGAAGATATGTTTACTACAACTTCAGAGAACAGGGAATATGCAATAAAACCTATGAATTGTCCATGCCACATACAAATATTCAATCAAGGTTTAAAAAGCTATCGAGATCTTCCTATTAGACTTTCTGAATTTGGTTCTTGTCATCGCAATGAGCCTTCTGGTGCACTGCATGGCTTAATGAGAGTAAGAAATTTTGTTCAAGATGATGCACACATATTTTGTACCGATGAACAAATCCAAGAAGAAGTCCAAAATTTTATTGATTTGGTATTTGAGGTTTATAAAACCTTTGGCTTTGATTCAATTCTTATTAAGCTCTCAACAAGACCAGTGAAAAGGGTTGGAAGTGATGATATCTGGGACAAATCAGAAAAAGCCTTATCTGAGGCACTTGATTCAAAAGGATTAGATTGGTCGCTACTCCCTGGAGAGGGTGCCTTCTATGGTCCAAAAATAGAATTTTCCTTAAAAGATTGTCTCAACAGAGTATGGCAATGCGGAACAATTCAAGTGGATTTCTCCATGCCTCAAAGGCTCAATGCAAGTTATATAGATATTACAGGGAGAAAACAAACACCTGTAATGCTTCACAGAGCTATTTTAGGTTCTTTTGAAAGATTTATTGGGATTTTAATTGAGAATTATTCAGGGAATTTTCCTACATGGTTATCACCTATTCAAATAATGATTATGGGCATAACTGATAGAAATAATGAAGCATGTTTTACTGCTAAAGATAAATTAGTTGACTTTGGGTTCAGAGCTGAAATTGATATCAGAAATGAAAAAGTCGGTTTTAAAATACGAGAACATACTATGCAAAGAATACCATTCTTGATAATTATTGGAGATAAGGAAGAAGAGAATAGTGAAATCTCAGTAAGGACAAGAGAAGGTAAAGATCTTGGAAATATGAGTATAGACAAGTTTAAATTAATAATTGACGAATCAATTAGCAAAAAAGGTATACAAGTTAATCAATCTTAAATCAAAAACGACTTTAATAACTAATGAATTTACTTGCTGGAGACCTTGGGGGAACTAAAACAATATTAGCTATTTATTCAAACGAGAACTATCCAAAAAAATTATTTGAGAAGTACTATATTTCATCAGAATGGAAATCTTTTTACTCATTATTTGAAGATTTTATTAAACATTTACCAGATCATATATCACTGCCTCAATATGGTTCTATTGGTGTAGCCGGGCCAATACAAAATCAGGAGGTTAAGATTACAAATCTTGGCTGGGATATCGAATCAAAAAAGTTATCTCTACTTTCAAAAATAAATAATATTGAATTAATAAATGATTTTTCAGTTTTAATCTATGGAATACCATTTTTCAACAGAAACCAATATGAAGTAATACAAGGGACATTAAATTCTGATTACAAAAACAATCAAAAATTAATTGCAATTATCGGAGCTGGTACTGGCTTAGGAATGTCCAGAGGCTTGATAACCCCTAAAAGCATTTCTATATTTCCAAGTGAAGGAGGGCATCGAGAATTTTCCCCAAGAACAGAAAACGAATGGGCATTAGTCAAATGGCTAAAAAAGAAGTTAAATATTCAAAGAATATCCATTGAAAGAATTGTTAGTGGTACTGGCCTTGGCATGATTGCCAGATGGAAATTGGATGATCCAATAAATAAAAGCCATCCACTTCAGGTAATTTTAAAAAATATGGATAGTGACAAATCAGATTCCACAGATTTACCCGCACTTGTTTGGGAAAAAGCAAAAAACGGAGACAAATTAATGACTGAAGCCTTGCAACTATGGGTAAATGCTTATGGGTCTGCAGCTGGAGACCTTGCTTTACAAGAACTTTGCTCTTCAGGCTTATGGATAGCAGGTGGAACAGCAGCAAAAAACCTCGATGGAATAAACTCTTCTAACTTCCTTAGTGCATTTAGTAATAAGGGTCGCTTTCAATCTTATTTAAAGGAAATTCCATTGGTTGTTCTTAAAGATAAAGAAGCGACATTATTCAGCTCAGCTTGCAGAGCACGCTTAATTGCCGAATAAAATGGGAGACTTAGCTAAAGGATAAAAACATGGGGCCGCCAAAAATAGGACAAACTGTCGTAGTAGAAGTCCCTTCTACTACAGCCAATATTGGTCCAGGGTTTGATTGCCTTGGAGCAGCATTAGACCTTTCCAATCAGTTCACTATTAAAAGAATTGAAGGTAATGCTGAAAGATTTGAATTAATAATGGAAAGTACTGAAGGCAATCATTTAAGAGGCGGCCCTGAAAACCTTTTTTATCGAGCCGCGCAAAGAGTTTGGAGAACTGCAGGTATAGAGCCTGTAGCTCTTGAAGCAAGAGTAAAATTGGCAGTACCTCCCGCAAGAGGACTTGGAAGCAGTGCTACAGCTATCGTGGCAGGGCTAGTTGGAGCAAATGCACTTGCTGGATATCCTTTACCTAAGGAAAAATTATTGGAGCTGGCAATAGATATAGAAGGTCATCCAGACAATGTTGTTCCATCATTAATAGGAGGTCTTTGCGTAACCGCTAAAACTGCATCCGACAGATGGCGAGTGGTCCGCTGTGATTGGGATCAATCAATAAAAGCAGTAGTTGCAATTCCATCTATTCGCCTTAGCACAAGCGAAGCGAGACGTGTAATGCCGGAGAATATTCCAGTCAATGATGCAGTAATCAATTTAGGTGCACTTACTCTTCTGCTTCAAGGACTAAGGACTGGAAATGAGGATTTAATTGCAGATGGTATGCATGACAAGCTTCATGAACCCTACAGATGGGGTTTGATTAAAGGTGGGTTAGAGGTAAGAGAAGCAGCAAAGGCTGCCGGAGCTTTAGGATGTGCAATTAGTGGAGCAGGACCAAGCATTCTTGCCTTGTGCAAAGCGACTAAAGGCCGAGAAGTCAGTGTCGCGATGGTCAAAGCTTGGGAAGCTGCTGGTGTAGCAAGTCGTGCTCCTTTAATGAGCCTCCAGCTCACAGGAAGCGAATGCATTTCAAACACCTTTGGGTAGTTCTACTCATGAAAACGAAAAAAAACTGATAGCTTTATGGCTGACTTGCCCCAAATTATGGATGCCAATCTGCCTATGAGTATTGATTCTCAGACGGTATTTCCATGGCTCTCACTCATTGTGCTCCTTCCCATAGTTGGAGCATTGATAATGCCTTTCCTCCCAACGCAAGAAAGTAAAAATTCTAATCTTCCGAGAAATATAGCCCTAGTAATTTTATTAGCCGATTTTCTAATAGTTGTATTGGCTTTTGCCAATTTATTTGATCCAAATAGCGAAAGCTTGCAGTTGGTCGAAAGACTTCAGTGGCTTCCGTCCATAGGACTTGAATGGTCACTGGGAGTAGATGGAATATCCGCTCCGCTGGTAGTCCTAAGCGGTCTAATCACTTTTTTGTCCGCAGCTGCAAGTTGGAAAGTAAAACAAAAAACAAGGCTTTACTTTGCGCTATTACTTATACAAGCTTCAGCCCAAGCTTTAGTTTTCCTATCGCAAGATTTCTTACTATTCTTTTTAGCTTGGGAGCTTGAGCTAGTTCCAGTCTATCTTTTGATTGCTATTTGGGGAGGCAAAAGGAAACTTTATGCAGCAACAAAATTCATTCTTTACACCGCACTGGCTTCCCTTTTAATATTAATTAGTGGGCTTGCTTTAGCTCTTTCTGGAGATCAATTCACCTTCAATTTAAGTGAAATTGCAGCCAAATCTTTTACCGGGAATTTTGGGATATTTTGTTATTTAGGTTTTTTAATTGGTTTTGGAGTAAAGCTTCCTATCTTTCCACTTCATACCTGGCTTCCCGATGCTCATGGGGAGGCAAATGCACCGGTTTCAATGTTATTAGCTGGTGTTTTATTAAAAATGGGAGGTTACGCTCTTATAAGATTTAATGTCCAAATTTTACCTGATACTCATTTAATACTTGCTCCAGCTCTAATCATCATTGGGATAGTAAATATTATTTATGGAGCTCTAAATGCTTTTGCACAAGACAATGTAAAAAGGCGCATCGCTTGCAGTTCTGTAAGTCACATGGGTTTTGTTCTTGTTGGAATTGGCGCAGTTAATGCACTTGGAATCAGTGGAGCGATGCTCCAAATGATTAGCCATGGACTGATTGCTGCCGCAATGTTTTTTGTTACTGGAAGTTTTTATGAAAGAACCAATACTCTTTCAATCCCTAACATGGGCGGTTTAGCAAAGGCTTTACCAATTACTTTCGCATTCTTCTTGGCCAGTTCTTTAGCGTCACTTGCCTTACCAGGGATGAGTGGATTTATAAGTGAAATCACAGTTTTTCTAGGCATCACTAGTCAAGAAGGATTCACTTCTTTATTTAGAGCAATAACAATTCTTTTAGCAGCTATCGGACTGGTTTTAACTCCTATCTACCTTCTTTCAATGTGTAGAAGAGTATTTTTTGGCCCTAGGATCCCTGCATTATCCATAGTGAAAGAAATGGATGCTAGAGAGCTTTCAATAGGTTTAAGCCTCTTAGTTCCTACATTAGTAATAGGTTTTTGGCCAAGAATAGCTATTGATTTATATGAGGTATCAACAAATGCTCTCGCACAATCATTAATTACCAATAACCTTGTACCAATCAGTTAGTTTTTGAATCTTAAAAATGACTTCAATAAAGCCAACAGCTCTATTAAAAGGTGAAGGCCTTCCTGATTACGATAAAATCACCCCTAACGAGATCACGGAAAATATACCCAAGCTTATAAAAGAACTAAATGAAAAATTAGATAAACTAGAAGTACAACTCGAAAAACAATTACAAACCAAAAGCTCACTTAGTTGGGATGATGTAATGCCTCAGCTTTATGAAATAGGTGAAAAGCTTAGGTGGAGTTGGGGGGTTGTAAGTCATCTGAATGCTGTATGCAATTCCACTGAATTACGTGCAGTTCATTCAAATCAGCAACCTACAATCGTTAGATTTAGCAATCAGCTCGCTCAAAACGAGGTCATTTTTAAGGCGCTCTTAAATTTAAAAGAGCATGGAAATATAAAGGACGAAACACAAATAAGAATACTTGAGACAGAACTCATAACCATGAAAAACAAAGGAATCGGTCTAGAAGCTGATGAAAAAACACTATTTAATTCTCGTAGTGAGCGACTAGCCGAATTGTCAACGACATTTAGTAACAACGTATTAGATGCTACTAAGAATTGGAGCCTTTTATTAAAAAACAAATCAGAAGTCGAGGGGCTTCCTGAAAGAGCACTTGAAACATTGGCTCTTGCGGCAAAGGAAGCTGGTGACAAAGATGAAGAAGGTAATGACCCGTCATCATCAATTGGACCATGGAGAGTTGGGTTAGATTTGCCTAGGTACATTCCTTTTCAAACCTATGCAAAAAATAGACGTATTAGAGAGAAAGTCTACAGAGCTTTTGTAAGTAGAGCTAGCGATGGAAAGATTAATAATAAAAAAATAATCGAAGAAATTCTAGATCTCAGAAACAAACAGGCAAAACTATTAGGATATAAAAACTGGTGTGAAATTAGTTTAGCCACAAAGATGGCGGACAATGAAGAAGCTGTTGAGATGTTACTAGAAGAATTACGATTAGCAGCAATACATCATGCCGAAAAAGAAGTAATACATCTTCGTGAGTGTGCCAAAAGAAATGGAGAAAACGAAGATTTTGAGCTATCTCCATGGGATATAAGTTTTTGGTCTGAAGTTCTTCGCAAAGAGAAATACGATCTTGACCAAGAGAAACTCAGGCCATGGTTTCCTCTAGATCAAGTTCTTGATGGTCTATTCAATCTGTGCAAAAGACTTTTTGAAATTGACATTGAAGAAGCAATTAATACAGCTCCTTTATGGCATGAAGATGTTCGTTTCTTCAATGTTAAAAATATAGATGGCCAGAAAATTGCATCTTTTTATCTAGATCCATTCAGTCGTCCTGCGACAAAAAGAGGAGGTGCCTGGATGGATGAATGTTTGTGCCGAAATCAAAAAACAAAAGATGATATTGTTCTCCCAGTAGCCTATTTAGTCTGCAATCAAACTCCTCCAATTGCAGACAAACCCAGTCTTATGAGTTTCGAAGAAGTAGAAACTCTCTTTCATGAATTTGGGCATGGACTACAACATATGCTGACAACTATAAATTACCCTCAAGCAGCCGGTATTAATAACGTCGAATGGGATGCTGTCGAATTAGCAAGCCAATTCATGGAAAATTGGTGCTTGGAGGATCAAACAATTTCTGAAATAGCAATACATTGGAAGACGAAAGAACCATTACCAGAATCTGAAATCAATAAATTAAGGCAAAGCAGAACATTTAATTCTGGGCTAGCGACTTTAAGGCAAATACATTTTGCTCTTACTGATCTAAAACTCCATAGTCAATGGAATGAAGATTTAGAAATTTCCCCAGATGAGTTGCGACGAGAAATCGCAAAAAATACAACAGTAATGGATCCTATTCCAGAAGATCAATTTCTCTGTGCCTTCAGTCATATTTTTGCTGGTGGCTATGCTGCTGGATACTACTCTTACAAATGGGCTGAGGTACTCAGTTCTGACGCCTTTGCCGCTTTTGAAGAGGCAGGACTTGCTAATCAGGATGAAGTAAGAAAGATTGGTAAAAAATATCGAGATTCAATTCTTAGTCTTGGTGGTAGTCGTTCACCCAATAAGGTTTTCAAACAATTTAGAGGAAGACTTCCCTCTACTGAAGCACTAATAAGACATAGTGGTCTTAATTAGCTATTTTTAAAAATCTTTTTGACCAAAATATCAAGAGAACTAGAATTTGTTATCAATTCTTTATGTGTCAACACAGGTAAGTGATAAGACTCACCAATAGAAAGTTTTGCCTGCCAGCCTGGGAATGACATCAAATCCCATTTTGTAAAAAAGCTAGTACATTCGACCTTTTCTAAGGAAGTCAAGTCATTATTTAATTGAGATAATAAACGACTTCCTCTTTTCATCTCAGCAATACCTGGCATCAAAAATGAAGGGATCATTTGAGCTGTGTAAGTACCAAAATGAGGCGTACCAATACTAAAAAAACGTTTGGTTCTTAAAAAACCATCATGATTTTGTAACCAAAACCTGCTTATTAATCCACCCATTGAAAAACCAACAATATCAATTTCGATTTCAGGACCCACCAATTCTTCAATCTTAGAATCAAGATCTAGAGCTAAACGCTTAAGAGAGGTCTTTCCATATTTGTGTGGCAAATGTGGTCTATACAATTCATAATCATCTTCGTTTATTTTTTTAATTAATTTTTCAAATAATTTAGGATTGTTCCACAAACCATGAACAAGAAAAATTGGTCTTTTGTTTATATACAATTAATTAATAGGAAATAAGAAATTTCTTTTTTTTTCGATTAGAACACTTCCAGTAAATCCATCTATTGGTGGAGAGCATTTTGTCAGCAGAATATGAATTGGGACTGGACCATATAGAGACTCAAGAAGATTCAAAATTTGATCACTAAAATATTCAATCGTTAAGCATTTGATTTCAAATGAAAGTTTTTTAACAGCTTTAATTGCCTCGCTATAGTCTATTGATTTATCTAATTTATCAAGCTTGGATGACTCATCCAATTCCAACCAAAAACTGAGGTCAAGAAGAAATCTTTGACCATGTATTCGCTCACTTTCTAAAACACCTACATGAGCCCATAGATTAATATCTTTGATATGAATTGCGCTTAAATTATGAAGTTGACTCATAATGGTAGATCAATATGAGAAAAACTTCTATCTCCAGAAGCGAAGTCCTTAACGAGATCACCATCACCTCTGAGATAATAGCGATAGGTAACTAAGCCTTCCAATCCAACTGGTCCTCTTGGTGGAAGAGTCTGTGTGCTTATACCAACTTCAGCTCCAAACCCATATCGGAAACCATCAGCAAAACGAGTAGAGCAATTATGATAAACACCTGCACTATCAACCGAACTTAAAAATTTTTCAGCAACCACCTTGTCATCAGTAACTATCGCCTCAGTATGACGAGAGCTATATTTACGAATATGTTCAATAGCTTCGTTTACATTACGAACAATTTTTATTGAAAGAATTAAATCAAGATATTCTTTAGACCAGTCTGATTCATCAGCCTTATTTTTTACCCCTAAAGCTTGACTCTTTGTATCTCCCTTAAGAGTAACTCCTTCACTTGAAAAAATTGGCAAGCCTTTCTTCAAAAACATCTCGGCAACATCTTCATGAATTAATAATGTCTCAATTGCGTTACAAGCAGCAGGATATTGAATCTTACTATCTAAAGCTATGCTTATAGCCTTATCAATATCTACAGAATTATCCACATATAAATGGCAAATTCCATCAGCGTGCCCTAAGACAGGGATACGAGTATTTTCTTGAATAAATTGAACCAACTCATTGCTACCTCTAGGTATTATCAAATTCACAAACTTATCTAAACGTAGTAAGCCTAGACTTTCTTGACGTGTGGTAAGCAAAGACAACGCTCCTGAACCCACATTTGATTTTCTTAATCCTTTATCAAGAGAATCCATTATTGCTTGATTTGTGTCTTTTGCTTCACTTCCTCCTTTTAATAAAGCTCCATTACCAGAACGAACAGCAAGAGACGCTATTTGTATTAATGCATCTGGTCTCGACTCAAATATCACTCCTAAGACTCCTAATGGAACTGTCACTCTCTCAAGAATAAGGTTTTCATCCAATTCCCTATGAAGTTGTCTTTTACCTATTGGATCTGCAAGATTTGAAACTTTGAGGACTCCGTCTATGCATCCTTTGAGTTTAGTTTTTGTTAACTGAAGTCTTGATAGAAGTGACTTATTCAACCCTTCTTTTTCTGACCTTTCAAGGTCTTGAACATTTGCTTTTAATATTTCATCAGCATTATCATTCAAAGCATTTGCCATTTCAGTCAAAGCCTCACACCGTTGTTTGTTTGTGGATTGACCAAGCGAAATAGAAGCCTCTTTTGCACTCTCGGCTACTTTTACTAGCTGGGGGGTAGGCTCAGGAACTGAAAAGTTTGTACTCATTTGATTTAGATCAACTATTTAATCAAAGATAATTTTTCACTATCTTTAAAATATTCCTTTAATGGCTAATCAAGCAATAAAAGAAGATAAAAATCTATCTAACTGAGCATTTTTTAAGTAGATCATTTTTTTTAACTATTCATTATTTAATATCTAAAATAGAGTTGGAGTTGACTTTGCCAATTCCCATTCTTATCAAACGAGCCTAGTAGACCTACGTTGGGATTCATTTGAAAAGTAATATTTCCTTTCGGTGGAATATCTTTTCGGTTAGGAGCAGCCTGAACTGAGAAATTAATTTTATCGTTAAGATCAACTCCTATTTCGGTCACCCATGCCTGTTGACCAGGTAGATTAGTATCTTCCTGATCAGTACTTGAAGAACTACTATCACTAGTATCATCCTCTGAATCTGATCCATTTATATATGCCGGATACAATGATATTTGAAGCCTATCACTCAAAAAACCATTGATATTGCCTTGAAGATACGAAGCAAAAGATCTATTCAAAAAGCTCGCAAGCACATCACCATTGCCTCCACTACTTATTAGATTTGCAAGAGAATTACCTCCTAAAAGTCCTATCAACTCACTTCTTCCCAAAGATGGAGTACTTCTCAATTGAAAATTTTCACTAATGCGATCTGCAGGTCCAGAAGCCGCCACTTCAACATTTACGAAACGAGATCCTCCAATACCAAATGATGCCATGCCATTAGAGGAAAAATTACTTACGTCTCTAACATTATCTGGAACGCGGCTATTCAGAGTCACATCAACATATGGAACCAAGCCCATAGATGGTACAAATACGGCTACATTAGGTTCACTTTGATCTAGATTAAAAGTAGTCGTAAAGAGATTAACGTAGCCACTATCAAGTTTAATAACTCCACTAACATCAAGGGTCTCGTCAAAAGCGCCATTCAAGATAAGGAATCCATTTGTTTCAAAGCTTGCCAAGGGTTGAGAAACTAATCGCAATGAAGGGCCAAGTGCGAGCTTTAAATTATCAAAGGTTAGTGATTCAAATCCATTAGGCAAACCAGCACTAACTATTCGACTTGCAGGTGCATCTTCATCTTTAATAAATAAAACCAGAGGTTCTTTCTGGTTCCAGTTTTGTTCTGGTAATCTACGAATTATTCTGACCTTAGAATCTTTATAACGATCCGATTTTTCAGATGAAGTCTTACTTGGATTGTTAGCCCTTTTAGCAAAAATCGAACCTTCTGAGATAAAGACTTCACCTGATAATTGAGGTTTCAAAATAGATCCCTTAACAACAAGGCTAGACGAAGCTCTGATGTCAGTAAATGCCGTCTTAATACGTGTTTTTTCTATAGAAAGAGCCAATGGCTCGCTTTCACTTAATTGAGAATCAAACAACGAAATTCCACCTTGACTGCTAATAATGCCGTTAGCCCCCATATTTGCTTTTAGATCACGGATTTCAAGTCGATTAAAATCAAAAACTATTGTGCTATTCAAATTATTAATTTCTTTATCTTGAAAAAGTAGCTCACTGTTTTTTAAAACCAAAAAACCATTAGCAACCGGTTTCGCAGGGGTTCCTCTAATCAACAAGCTTAGATCAGCTGTCCCTGAGGTCCAAGAGACATTCCCTTTCGTTAGCCCAGTCAAGAACGCTAACCCATCTCCATGACTTTCGATCTTTAGATCAATAGGATAAGAACTAATTAATGGGTAGGTTCCACCTAACTTAACAGGATTTGCCGAAGATTTATCCCTTAGAGTGATATCAAATTCGAGATTATTGTCTTTAAATATAATATTTCCATTATCTAAAATAATCTTTCTGTTATAAATTACTGTATCTTTAATAATTAAATCTGCTGTAACTTGTGGAGTTGAATTAGCTAAACTATATTTACCTTTTAAACCAAAATACCCATCAACCGCTGAAGGTATTGGTGCAACTAGAGATAATAATGAAAAATTTAAATTAAGTAAAGAAAAATCTCCCAGACCTGAAGCTAGGTTCCCATTAAAAGTTACCTTAAAGGGTTTGACTTTATTAGAATTTATAATCTTTAATTTATTTGTCCAAACCTTACCAAAAGCTTTTGCTTCTAAATTTAAATCAGATAGGTTTGGACCACTTAATTTAATATCAGCATTAATATCCCCCTTTAGATCATAAGGATTAATAATGCTCTCACTATTTAGCTTAGAAATCTCTTCTCTATATGAATCTTGAGACCTAGTTAAAGCTTCAAACTGACTATCTATAGAACTAATTGGATAACCAATTATAACTTTTTCTAAATCTTCAGCCTTCCCAATTGCATCTGAATACTTCAAGCCTAATTTAGGAAGCTCTAAAGCTGTAGCAGTAATCCAACTAGAGCTAACATCCTTCACTTGAGCTGACAACGAAAATTCGGACCCATTATTAATATCAAATTTAATCTTTCCATTTTCAGATGGTATTAATTCACCTGTTAAATTAGTTTCTGAATTTTTAATTTGACCTTTAATGCTTGCATTTTTTAATTTGAAACCTAACAATCTAAAATAATCTAAATTCAAATCACCATTAAGAAATAATGGATCAAGAGAAAATATTCCATTACCTGTAATTTCCCCAAAAATTCGTTTAAAACTTTTCTCTGGCGGGAAAGCCACTTCTACGCGATCTAATCTGAATTTATTAGCATCCCATTCAAAAGCATTTGATTTAGGATTTAGACTTATTTCACCTCCTAATCTATTTAAATTTAAATCATTAAAATCACCATCCTTATTAAAGTTAATTTGAAGATTCCCTGGGATAGAAGCACCTTCTGATTTCATTCTCAAACTACCCCATTTCTTTTCACTTGGAATTCGAGTAAAAGAACCTCTCCATTTTTCCCTTAAACGAATACCATTGACTTGTGGATTTTCCAAGGAAAGGTTAATAGTAGAGTTCAAAGAAGATAAAGGCCCCTGCAAATCACCTTTTGTATTTATTTTCCCCGATAATGATGCATTTAGTATTGGATTTAAAGCACCTAAAGGAAAAGATTCTAAATTAAAATTAGCATTAAGTTCCCCAGGAATAAATTGTCTGTCAACTACTGAGATTGGTAATTTTAATTTTAAAGAAAGTGGTTTATGATCAAAATCTTTAATTTTAATCGTAGCTTCAGAATTTATATAAGTTTTATCTTTTTTATAAAATGGTATTTCAGATGAATTAGATATATCCCAATATCCATAATTCCAGTTAGAATCAATTAACTTAAGCTTATTTTTATCACATTCTATTTTTGAATTATTTGTAGACAATGTATCACTTAGAGGCCCTCCTATCAGAGTTAAATTATTAAGCAATAAACCACCCTTACACCTTATCAAGCCTTTCTTAACTCCCAATTTCAGACTTCCATTTATATTTCCTCGTGCAATAAAATTAGAATTATTTCCTAAAATCCTCTCAAAGATACCAAGACTAAGTTTATTGATTTTTACTTTAGTTTTAAATTCGATTCCATCCCAATAACCCTTTCCTGAAAGATAGAGGCTTCCTTGTTCTTTAGAGTCTAGATTAATCGCACCAATAATTTTTTTCTTACCAAGATCTAGAGATAGATTACCTTTTGCTAATAATGTCGTATCCCCAGCATTAAATACAATTTTGGTTGGTTCTTTTAAATTAAATTTTAGTTGAAGATTGATTTGTTTAGGATTATCATTCTGGGGAACAAGCCAAAACGAACCACTATCATTTTTGTTTAATATAATTTCTGCTCCTTTTGGATTAAATATTGCAACTGGTTTCCAATTAAATAAACTCGCAAAAGGAGCAAATTTAATTGTTAAATTTGAAATATTAACTGAAGAAGAATCTTTAATACCTGGAAGGAGCCTTGTTGGCCCCAACTCAACTCCCCATGGTCTGAGCCCCCTGTATGAACCTATTTTTAAAGGATGACCTAATGAATTAGATAATGTTTTTTCTATTTGTGGAGAAAAACGGCTTATAGTTCTATCTACTAGTAGATCTGCGCCACTCCAAATCAAAACACCACCCAACGCAGCAAAGGTTCCAGCAAGTCCCCAACGCTTTAATCTTTTAGAACTCCACTCATCTCCCATGAAACATTATTCTCAAACTTGGGGGAGCTAACAAACTATAAAGAATCAATTCAGGAGAAACCAGCCTATGTCTATGAGTGAAGTTATCCAAGATGTTACAAAATGGCTAGCCTGGGGGGGGGCAGGACTGGGCGTCTTGACTATTTTGGCTTATTTATTTAACTGGGGAATTAAATTCCGACTAACTGGGACAACAATTTTCACACTTTTATTATCTGCTAGTTGCTGGGCCTTTGAGCAAAGCTATACTCCTCCCTTTAATGTTGAGGGCTACAAATATGCTCCTATTGTTTATGACAATGGATTTGATTTAGTTGTTGCACAAGCATCTAATGATTTCCCTAAAGAAGCAATAAAACCAACATTGTTACAAATAGCTGGGAATTTGAAAGGGGGAGGAAGAAATGGCGCTCAGGTCAAAGTCAGGCTCAGAAAAATAGAATCCGCTGGTGATGGAATAAGTAAACCAATTATTCTAGGTGAATTAATAAATGATTTAAAAGAATCAAAGATAATAGAATTACCAGACAGGAATTATTCTGCAAGTGAATATTTATCAAATGATGCTGATATTAAAGAAATTACCTCATTAGAGACTGATGAGTAATAAGTCATTATTGAAAGATCTTCCTAAAAGCTTTTATCAAGAAGAAAAAATACTCATATCAAATAATATAAAAACATGGGATTCTTTATTATCTATTAGTGATGAAGAAATAAATAATCTAATCTATGGAAGCTTGGGAAGTGTTCGCAATCTAAAAAGACTTAAATGCATAGCATATTTTATATGTACTTTAGATATTCAACTTAACGAAGCTGCCTTATTGATGCACTCAGGGTTAATTTCTAATAAGGCCATTTCACGACTTACGCCTCAAGAGCTAGTTCAAAAGACTGGGCGCTTTGAAAGAACTCTACGAACAGGAAGAATTCCAATAATAGATCTAAAAAAAGCTCATTTTTTAATAGAGAAAGCAAAAAAAACTTTATTTAATTTACCCAATTGCCATTAGGTAATAGAATATAATTAATTCAATAGAAACTTGGTAAACTAATTGAAATGAATGGTTTACTAATCACTTTAATATTTGCATCATTTGGAATCAATCAAGGTGTAATGGCTCAATCAAGACTTCTTGAAGGTGTAAAAAGGAATCCTGATGAAGCGAAGTCTATTTGTGAAAGCTTTAGAAAACTAAATAAAGAAAACATTTCAGCCGGTTCACAAAAATCTATTCAGAAAATCTCAATTCAAAAAAATATAAGCGAAGGAGATGCTGAGATCCTTTCTATGTACGTAAGAGGTCTTTATTGCCCAGAAACTTTTTAAAGAGATAATGAATTCAATAAGATACAGAGACGAAGACTTACAACTTAGAGACGGAACAGTACTCAAATCTCGAATCTGGTCGCCTCAGGGGAATGGGCCATGGCCAGTCTTACTTATGCGCCAGCCATATGGAAGAGAAATTGCTTCTACAATTACTTATGCCCATCCATCTTGGTGGGCTAGCAAGGGCTATCTAGTTGTCATACAAGATGTTCGGGGTCAAGGTGGGTCTGGAGGGGAATTTTCAGGTTTCAATCAAGAAGCTTCAGACACTAGTCAAACTCATAATTGGGTCCGATCCTTGCCTGAATGCAATGGTCTACTAGGCACATACGGTTTTTCATATCAAGGATTAACACAGCTCATTGCGGAGGAAGGTACTCCCCCACCTGATTGCATTATTCCTGCAATGACAGGCCTTTCGGAGGATGAACATTGGAGTTGTGAAGGAGGAGCGTTTTGGTGGCACTTGGGAATTGGATGGGGTTTGCAATTAGCCGCCCAAAAAGCACAAAGAGAGAAGAATTGGAAAGGTTGGCATGAAATCCGTGAAAATCTTGAATCGAAAAAATATTTATATAACGGTCATGATTTACTTGAAAAGTATGACCCAGAAGGGATGGCATATAAATGGCTAAATCTTTCGTCAAGCAAAACTCCTCAATGGAAAACTCATAAGCCATTAGGTAGCTGGTTAAAAAAACCTTTGCTTCTAATTGGGGGTTGGTGGGATCCTCATTTGAAAGGAATTTTAGATATTTTTGAGAAAGCTAAAAAGGCAGGAGGCAATCCCAAATTACTAATTGGTCCTGCTACTCATCTTCAATGGTGGGAGGGAGCACAACGCACCCAGTTAGATTTTTTTGATTCTCATTTAAAAGAAAAAAACAAAGAGAGTCATTTCTCTCAAATCAATCTTTGGAATTTAACCACTAAAGGTTGGGAGCTTTCGGTTCAAAATAAAACTCCTACATGGAGTCTTCGAAGCGAAGGTTTAGCCTCAATAAATCATCTTGAAGGATTCCTAGCCCCGAATTCTGATTTAGAAGCAGATAGTGAGGTGAATTTAGTTCACGACCCATGGAGACCAATACCTTCCATCGGAGGACATCTGAGTGATACCGCTGGTGAAGCAAACAGATATCAGCTTGATATTCGACCTGATGTCGCAGTATTTACATCAGACCCTATTTTGAAAGATCTTAGGCTGGAGGGCATTCCAACTCTTTTTTTAGAAACCAACTGTGACAGGGAATGTTTTGATCTGTTTGTTGCATTATCAATAATTCCTAGTGAGGTAGAGAATACTGTCACTCAACTTTCGACGGGTGTACTCAGAATTGCTAATTTTGATAAAGGAATAACAAGCGCTAGACAAATCAGACTTCAACCAATTCTCGCCACATTTAAAGAAGGGGATCGTTTAAGAATTTCAATCTCAGGATCTGGATGGCCAGCAATTGGAATAAATCCTGGTCAGAGTAAATATTTGTGCGAAGGACCTAGCCCTAACTGCCTTGTGACAACAATTTCACTCTTACTTTTAAATTCAAAACTTAAATTTGAATCACTTATTTCCTCTTAGGGGTTCAATATTTACTTGTAGAGGATTAAACTTACTAGCTATTTAAGCTATAAGTCATGACCGTCTCTATCCTACTAGATTCTTTGAAAGACGACGGACAAAGACTTTCTGAATGCAGACATGAAAGTCCATTTTCAATTCTTGGTCCTCAACCATTTAAAGATAAATGGATAATTCGAATATGGATGCCTGAGGCAAGTGAAGTTGAACTGATAACACAACAAACTAAAATTAAGCTACAAAATCCCAATCATGAATGGATATTTGAGGGGGTTTTAGAAAAAGATCCAGGTAATGACTATCAAATAAAAGTAAATAGAGGAGGAATTGAACATGTTCAACATGATCCTTGGAGTTTCCGAAAAGAGTGGATGGGTGAAATTGATAGACATCTTTTCGCGGAGGGAAATCACCATCACATATGGCGAAAAATGGGTGCTCACCTCACTGAAATAAATAAAAAGCAAGGAGTTATGTTTTGCTTATGGGCGCCTCATGCAAAGAGTGTTTCCGTTATTGGTGATCTCAATTCATGGGATGGACGCCATCACCCAATGCAAAAACGTCTAGGAGGAATTTGGGAACTATTCATACCTGGTCTAAGTGAGGGAGATTTATACAAATATGAAATCAGGACTGAAAAAGGACATTGCTACGAGAAAGCCGACCCTTATGGTTTTCAACATGAAGTAAGACCAGCAAAAAGCTCAGTCATATCAAAAATCGACTCATTTCAATGGAATGATCAGTCTTGGATATCCAATCGTGACAATAGAGATCCTTTAGAGCAACCAATTTCGGTTTATGAAATGCATTTAGGAAGCTGGATGCATGCTTCCTCAGACGATCCATTTATCAACTCAAACGGAGAGCATAGAGCCCCAGTTCCAGCTGCAGATATGAAGCCTGGCTCAAGATTGCTTACATATAAAGAACTGGCAAATAAGGTCATTCCCTATGTCAAAGAAAGAGGCTTCACTCATATCGAGCTTATGCCAATTTCAGAGCACCCTTTTGATGGGTCATGGGGGTATCAAGTTACAGGTTGGTATGCGCCTACAAGTAGATTTGGATCACCAGATGAGTTTCGTGCCTTCGTTGATTCATGTCATAAAGAAGGAATAGGAATCATTCTCGATTGGGTCCCAGGCCACTTCCCTAAAGATCAGCATGGACTAGCTTATTTTGATGGCAGCCATCTATACGAGCATTCAGATCCCAGAGTTGGAGAGCATAAAGAATGGGGAACATTAATTTTCAATTACAGTCGAAATGAAGTTCGTAATTTTCTAGTTGCAAATCTAATTTTCTGGTTTGATCAATTTCATATAGATGGCATACGTGTTGATGCAGTTGCCTCAATGCTTTACAAAGACTATCTTCGTCCAGAGGGTGAATGGATACCTAATGAAGATGGAGGGAATGAAAATTTTGAAGCAGTCAGATTTCTACAACAGGCTAATCACGTTCTTTTTCAACATTTTCCAGGTGCACTTTCTATTGCAGAAGAATCAACGACATGGACTGGTGTAACCAAACCAACTGACATGGATGGACTCGGTTTCAATCTAAAATGGAACATGGGTTGGATGCACGATATGCTCGATTATTTTGAAATTGACCCATGGTTTAGACAATTCAATCAAAACAACATTACTTTCTCCATTTGTTATAACTTTACCGAAAACTTTATGCTTGCTTTAAGCCACGATGAAGTTGTTCACGGGAAAAGTCATCTCTTACACAAAATGCCTGGCGATGACTGGCAGAAGTACGCTAATACACGAGCCTTACTTGCATATATGTGGACACATCCAGGTAAAAAAACAATATTTATGGGAATGGAATTTGGGCAGCGCCAAGAATGGAATGTTTGGGATGATTTGCAATGGGATCTTCTAAATTATGAACCTCACAAAGGAATACAGAAATTAGTAGATGATTTGAATAATTTATATAAAAGAGAACCTGCTTTATGGAGAAATGATTTTGACGAATACGGATTCCAGTGGATTGATTGCGATGATAATAAAAATTCAGTAATCAGTTTCATGAGAAGAGAAAAAACTGATGGAGAATGGCTAGTAATAGTGGCAAACTTCACACCTCAAAACCACTCTAATTACAGAATAGGTGTGCCTGTTGACGGATTCTATGAAGAAATTTTCAATACAGATGCGAGTCAATATGGAGGTTCAAACCTAGGTAATATGGGAGGGAAATCAACAGATCTATACAACATACATGGCTATGAAAATTCTATAGATCTTTGCCTTCCTCCTCTTAGCGTTCTGGTTCTAAAGCATAAATCCAAGAAGAATTAAGCTTCCTCGAATAGAAATGTTTCAACCTTGACTTAAAACCTAATTTCAACTGTCGTCTGGATGTAAAAATTCAAAAGGTATGTCGAACTTTTGCAGAGAACGTATTTCATGATTTTCAAGTTACTGCTTCATGTAAGTTTTTCGAATAAAAGGACAAAATAATGAACGAAACTACTCCTTTACTACTCCGTGCAGCTCGCGGAGAAAATGTTGAAAGGCCCCCAGTTTGGATGATGAGACAAGCGGGGAGATACATGAAGGTATATCGCGACCTTCGTGATAATCATCCAAGCTTCAGGGAAAGATCCGAAAACCCCGATCTTTCTTATGAAATTTCAATGCAACCTTTTACAGCTTTTCAACCAGATGGAGTGATACTTTTTTCAGACATCTTGACTCCTCTTCCTGGGATGGGAATTAACTTTGACATCGTTGAAAGCAAAGGACCCTTAATAAATGACCCAATAAGAAGCCTCAAACAGGTTAAAGACCTTAAACCCCTTCAACCAGAAGAAAGCATGTCTTTTGTTGGGGAAGTCCTTGGAAGGCTAAGGGAAAGCGTTGGGAACAAGGCTGCAGTTCTTGGGTTCGTAGGTGCTCCTTGGACTCTTGCTGCATATGTTGTAGAGGGAAAAAGCAGCAAAAATTATGCAGTTATAAAGGCGATGGCATTCCAAGAGCCAGAACTACTGCATCAACTTTTAAATCACTTTGCAGAATCAATTGCAAACTATTTGTCCTATCAAATTCAATCTGGGGCCCAAGTAGTTCAAATGTTTGATTCATGGGCAGGACAATTAAGTCCACAAGATTATGACGAGTTTGCTGCGCCTTATCAACAAAAAGTAGTCAATTTAGTAAAAGAAAAACATCCAGATACACCTATGATTTTATATATCTCAGGTAGTGCGGGAGTTCTTGAAAGGATGGGACAAACCGGAGTAGATATAGTCTCTCTAGATTGGACTGTTGACATGGCAGATGGACTAAAAAGGCTGCCTCAAGCAGTTGGAGTCCAAGGAAATGTTGATCCAGGACTTTTGTTTGGTACTCCTGATGCGATCAGATCAAGAATTGTTGATGTCGTCAAAAAAGCGAAAGGTAGAAAACATATTCTTAACCTTGGTCATGGAATACTTCCAGGGACGCCAGAAGAAAATGCAAGAGTATTTTTCGAGGCTGGTAAAAATGTGAATGAACTCATAAAAGTTTCATCTTGAAAAACGAAATAATTCTGATTACTGGAGCAAGTGGATGTGTTGGGCAATACATAGCAAATTGGCTAATCGAAAACTCAACTTCAGAATTATTTTTATGGGTTAGAGATCCTAAAAAAATAACTTCAATAAATTTAGAAAACCCAAGGATTAAAATTTTAGTCGGAGATTTGAGAGAATCAAATAAGTTCAAGAAAGAAATTTCAGAAGTCAACAGAGTTATTCATACTGCGACTGCTTGGGGTGATCCTAAAAGGGCGAAAGAAGTCAATATTGATGCAGTAAAAAATTTGCTCAATTTACTAAATCCCTCCAATATCAAACAAATTATTTATTTCTCAACTGCAAGTGTTCTTGACAGAAACTTAAATTTGTTACCGGAAGCTTTTACCTATGGAACAGAGTACATACAAACAAAAGCACAATGCCTCAGAGAGCTTGAATCTCATCAGCTTGCAACGAAGATCATAGCTGTTTTCCCAACACTAGTTTTTGGCGGACGTTTAGACGGTAAAAGTAAATTTCCAACTAGTTATCTTACCGAAGGACTTAGAGATGCATTGAGATGGATCTGGCTGGCTAGATGGATAAAATTATCCTCAAGGTTTCATTTTATTCACGCAGCAGATATCGCTTTCATTTGCGGGCATCTAGCTACCTCTGATTTCGAGCCTGTACAACCTTTTTCTGCCACTAAAATAAAAAAATTAGTTTTAGGGCAACCCTATACAAGTATTGATGTAGTAATTCAGACGCTTCTAATATGGAAAGGAATGAGAAGAGTCCCTCAAATCCCTGTTTTGACTTGGCTTATTGAACTTTTAACTATATTACTACCAATTCAAATGACAAACTGGGATAGATTTAGTCTTAGACAAAAACACTTTATACATGAGCCCGTAACCTCTCCTGAAACCTTCGGGGGTATAAGTCATGCCAAAACGCTAAGTCAAGTTTTACATAATTCTGGTTTAACTAAACACTAAAATGGTAAACAGAAGCTAAAGTAGTAAAATTAAAAAAAGAAAAGAATTAAATCCATGATTCGTTCTATTTCAACAGCGTTATTTGCTTTCTTCGCATTCCTAGTAATTGGCGTATCCAATGTGAATGCTTCAACTGTTGAAGTCAAGCTTGGAACCGATGCTGGAATGCTTGCTTTCGAACCAAGCACCCTAAACATAAGCGCTGGTGACACCGTAAAGTTTGTAAATAACAAACTAGCTCCTCACAATGCTGTTTTTGACGGAAATGATGATCTAAGTCATCCAGATTTAGCTTTCGCTCCAGGAGAGTCTTGGGAGAGAACTTTTAGTACAGCTGGAACATACGATTTTTACTGCGAGCCTCACAGGGGCGCAGGCATGGTTGGGAAAATCGTAGTCAACTAAATCTCCAAAAGAATTTATTAAAGATGGGGGAGACCCCATCTTTTTTTATGAAAATATATATTTAGAACTTCAATCAAATTCACTGAGCATATTTTTTTGAGGAAAAACTATTGCAATTTAAAACATCTAAGGATTTATGATTAGTTGAGAAAAGTGTTAATTCGCCAAAAACTGGGAAAATTTTAATTACGTTAAAACTGCTGATCAGTATAAATAATAGGTCTAAAGTAGATAAAATTAAGATATTACCAATTCAACTAATTAGTTCCAAAAATTAAAGTGATCTAACAAATTTATTTTCCCAAGTCAACAAGGTCGGTTTTCTTATATTTATTCAATCAACAGATTTGAATAGTATAAATTTGGTAATTAATTTAAAGCATGAAGGTAAATCCTGATGATTTCACTAACAATGCTTGGCAAGGGATTATTGATGCAAAAGATTTAGCATTAACTGAAAAACATCAGACTTTAGAAACAGAACATCTTCTTTGGTCTCTTCTAAAGAAAAATGAAATAGCAATAAAAATAATAGAAAGATCGGGCGGAGTAATAAAAAATCTACTCACAGACATAGAGAGTTTCATAAAGAACCAACCAAAAATGCTACAGGCCCAAGAATCTATTTTCTTTGGCAAAAAAATATCTTTATCAATTTCAAGAGCAAAAAACATTCAACAATCTTTCAAAGATGATTTTATTTCAAGCGAACATTTAGTGATTTCCCTATTTGATGACGAGAGAATTTGTAATAGGTTATTTGAACAAAATCATGTCGACAAAAACAGCCTTCTTGAGGCTATAAATGCTCTTAGAGGTGACAAAAAAGTGACCCAGAAAAATGCTGAAAATAGCTACGAAGCTCTTCAAAAGTACGGATTAGACCTTACTTCTGCCGCCAGAGATGGAAAATTAGATCCTGTAATTGGAAGAGATGAGGAGATCCGAAGAACGATTCAAATACTAAGCCGCAGAACCAAAAATAATCCTGTGTTAATTGGAGAAGCTGGCGTTGGCAAAACAGCAATTATTGAGGGTCTAGCACAAAGAATTATCAACGGTGATGTTCCTACAGCTCTTGAAAACCGTCAACTAATTTCCTTAGACATGGGGGCACTAATAGCAGGTGCAAAATTCCGTGGTGAATTTGAAGAGAGACTTAAGTCAGTTCTTAAAAATGTCACAGATTCAGAAGGGAAAATAATTTTGTTCATCGATGAAATACATACTGTCGTCGGAGCAGGAGCGAGTGGTGGAGCGATGGACGCTAGTAATCTTCTAAAACCAATGCTTGCTAGAGGTGAACTGAGATGCATTGGAGCAACAACCATAAATGAACATAGAGAAAATTTTGAGAAAGACCCTGCGCTGGAAAGAAGATTTCAGCAAATACTTGTAAAACAACCCTCAGTCCAAGATACAATTTCGATCTTACGTGGACTAAAAGAAAGATATGAAGTCCATCATGGTGTTCGTATCTCTGATAACGCTCTAATAGCTGCGGCGATATTGAGCGATAGATATATACCAGAGAGGTTTTTACCTGACAAAGCAATTGATCTAATAGATGAATCAGCCTCACGTTTAAAGATGGAAATAACATCAAAACCAGAAGAAATTGATGAGATTGATAGAAAAATCATCCAACTTGAGATGGAGAAATTATCTTTGGAAGGTGAGTCAGACACTTCAAGTAAAGAGAGATTAGAATTAATTAATACTGAACTAGCATTACTAACAAAAAATCAAATTGAAGTAACA
>OBPD01000009.1_pt1 | contig 31700 bp, 33 predicted proteins | sample 1494311 | NCBI WGS metagenome assembly OBPD01 (sample SAMEA3275629, study PRJEB22092) | marine metagenome | biome: Marine; feature: Surfacel waters; material: Sea Water | collected 2014-06-20T10:00:00+00 | depth 75 m | reverse complement strand
AGCAGAAGGACCAAATCTTGCACCAGGCCTAAAGCAACAAGTTCCATCATAAGGAACTCCTAAAAGCGACACTCTGGATTGATCGATGCCTCTTTGGGCGCCCATAAATATTGCACCATCGTTATTAAATAGTGATAGATCTTTGAGGTTGGATTTGGTCATTTTTTTGCTAGCTCCCTTTCTATGAATGCAGGAATAGAGTTAAATGCACCTTGCTGCCATCGCGTACTCCAAATCTGACAATTTTCGGAGATCTCTTTTACTCGACTTTTTTTTGGATGCATATATCTTTGCTGCTCCATAGATGCAAATGTCCAGCTCCATAAACCACTTGGGTATATAGATACAGATCCGTACATTGGATCTGCGTAGTCAAAAATTTCACGAAGAACTTTGACAATATTTATATGAATCTTTTGAAAAGACTCTGGAGATTCACTTTGTGTTGCCAAAACCCCTCCTTGTTTAAGTATTCGTTTGCAATCTTTGAGAAAAGAATTGCTGAATAATTCTTTGGACGGTCCAATAGGATCTGCGCCATCAATAATAATCACATCATATGAATTCTCTTGTGTATGTTTTACCCAATCAATTCCATTTTTGATTTGTAAATTTAATCTTGAATCAGACCATGCATTTCCTCCAATAGTAGGTAAATATTTTTGACTTAATTCAATAACTCTTAGATCAATTTCAACTAAATCGATAGACTTAACCTCTTTATATTTTAAACATTCTCTTGCACTACCACCATCACCTCCTCCAATGATTAAAATATTTTCTATTTGTGTAGAACAACATAAGGCAGGATGAATAAGACATTCGTGATAACACTTTTCAGACTTTTCTGCAGTCATCCAACAATCATCAAGTAATAGTGCTTTTCCATATCTTTTGCTTTCATATATGGTAATTTTTTGAAAAGGACTAGACTCTTCTAGTATTAATTTTCCCTGTAGTCCATACCTAACGCCTTGATGATATTCGTCAAGCCACTCTGATCTTGTTTTTAGCTTGTAATTCATAATTATGATATTAATGCTTGAGATTGATCTTCGCTAATTTCCAATATTTTTCTAATTTCTTTTTTGATTGGGAATGTAATTCGCCATCTATATTTTCTTCTATGTATGTTAACCGTTCTAGGAATCTTTTATTAGTTTTTGCTAATCCATCTTCTATTGAAATTTTATTCCATCTTGCAATATTTATCAATGTAAATAATACGTCTCCTATTTCAGCTTCAGCTTCGGCAGTATTTTCTTTTTTTAATGCATCTTTTAATTCTTCTAATTCTTCATGTAATTTATCCCAGATTTGATCAATGTTTTCCCATTCAAATCCGTTTTTTGAAGCTTTTTTGGAGATAATTAGTGCTGCTTTCGTAGAAGGTTGTGGTCTTATCTTTAATTTTAATCGGTCACTAATTGGGGTTTTTGAATTATTTAATGGTTTTTCATTATTCTTGATTGTTTCCCAAGAGTCTTCCACTTCTTTGATACTTACTTTTGCTTTATTTTGAAATACATGTGGATGCCTTCGAATTAGTTTTTCAGTGATCATGTCAATGATGTCTGTTATGTCAAATAAGTTTTTTTCTTTTGCTATTTGAGCATGCAAAATTACTTGTAGTAAGAGATCTCCAAGCTCCTCTTTTAATTCATCAGGATTGTCTTCTCTTATTGCGTGAGCAACTTCATAGGCTTCTTCTAGAACATATGGGACCAAAGAAAGATGCGTTTGCTTTAGGTCCCAAGGACAGCCATTGATTGGATCTCTGAGGTCTGAAACTACTTCAAGGAGTTTATTCATTTTATCTTTTGTATTTATTTGGTTTGTGTTTGTCATTTCTAGTTGTCTTGATAGAACTTTTAAAAAGCTCAGAAACGATTTTTTTTGAATCGTTGATCTAATTATGATTAATTCTCAACAACAGAGCAGCTTGAGGTATAAAGTAAATGAATTAGTCAAAGGACTAAAAATTGTATGGGCGATTAGCTCAGCGGTAGAGCGCCTGCCTTACAAGCAGGATGTCCCTGGTTCGAACCCTGGATCGCCCATCTAAATTTCTTTATTTATGCCAAATGGTCCCGGATTAAAAATTTCAGCAACGGCAGTCGCAGAGTTAAACAGGCAAGCTGCTTTTACTGGATCTCCTGGAGTTATGCATATTGATTTATTGGATGATAAGTGTGGGGAGGGTTGGCAATTTATCAGAATTAGACCGGGAAAAAACGACGGTGTTCCACTCGCTAGAGCTGACGGGATTACTTTGTATGCTCGCCAAGATCAAATTCTGTTGTTTCAAGGTCTGAAGCTGAATTATTTTGGTGATCTAAGTGGAGGTGGATTTCTGATTAGCACGCCAAAAGGGGCTGAACCTTCTCCATGTGGATCAGGCTTTAGAAAACTGTCAAAAGTTAGATAAGTTTTTAAAACAATTGGAGAATTGAATTTATTCTTCTGGAAACAAGATCGCAGAGAGCTCGTCGGAATCAACTTCATAGACGCGAGCTAAACTTGTCTCAATTGCGCTAGTTACTTCACCTGGTAAGAATCTCATAGCATTTAAAGCATCATCTGATATTTCCTCTGTAAGCAACTTTTCTTTACTATTTAATTTTTCATCGTTGATTACAGCGATGACCCAGCTTTGATATGCGTAAACAAGATCGGAGAACTCAAGTTCAGGGTCGTTCAGATCCATGACAAATAAACAGATAACGAACAATAAACACTAGTTTGGCTGTAGTTGGAGAAAATGTCTTCTATGGAACAAATATCTCGCACGTCTATTCAAGCAAAAGCCTTTGAGTTCGCATTGCTGGAATTAATTTATAGTAAGCGAGATAGCTTTCAGCCATTATGGAGCGTAGATAGTTGGGCTAAATTTTTAATTTGGTTAAGTTTAAATTGTGGGCTTTCTGGAGAAAAAGAAAGCCTAGAAATGTTTGCGAAAGCGATGGGTTCTCCTTTAACAAGTCGAATGAGAAAAATATTTTTTGAAAGAGCTTTAGAAGATTTGTCATTACATGTGATGGCTGATCCTGCAGAAGCGCAAGTTTTGATTATGCCTATCGCTTTAGATAAGATGATTAATGATAATGACGTAGTTCAAGCCTTAGAAAGGATCGGTTTAAGTGACAAGGTTTCTTTATCTTCGGCTGCATGGGAAAGGCATGACTCAATAGTTTCGATTCCTTGGAACGTGAAAAGTGACATTTGAATTTAGGAAAAGCAAGAATGATGTAAAACTTTTGTCGGGAATGAGTAAATTAAATTAAACACATTTTTTTTCTGTGATAGAGCGGGCAAAAACTACAAAATTATCTGAAGCCTCAGGGCTTCCTAAAACATATGATCCAGTAGGTACTGAAAATCGCTGGCAGAAAGCTTGGGAAGAAAAAGGAGCTTTTAAACCTGATCCATCAGCCCCTGGAGACCCATTCTCCGTAGTTATTCCTCCTCCAAATGTCACAGGTAGTCTGCATATGGGGCATGCTTTTAATACTGCCTTAATCGATACAGTTGTCAGGTATAAGAGATTAAAAGGAAATAATGTTCTTTGTCTTCCAGGAACAGACCATGCTTCAATTGCGGTTCAAACTATTCTCGAGCGACAACTTAAGGAAGAAGGCAAAAATCGTCGTGATCTTGGTAGAGCTTCTTTTTTGGAAAAAGCTTGGGAGTGGAAAGAAAAAAGTGGTGGAAGAATTGTTGATCAATTAAAGCGTTTGGGATATTCCGTAGACTGGAGTAGAGAGAGATTTACATTGGATGAAGGACTGAGTAAAGCTGTTTCTGAGGCATTTGTTCGTTTACATGAAAAGGGATTGATATATCGAGGAGAATATTTAGTGAATTGGTGTCCTGCCTCTGGTTCGGCTGTGAGTGATTTAGAAGTTGAAATGAAAGAAGTAGATGGACATCTATGGCATTTTCGATATCCCCTAGTCACATCATCTGTATCAAGTGCGAAACAAATTAGTTACTTAGAAGTAGCGACTACACGTCCTGAGACGATGCTTGGGGATGTCGCAGTTGCTGTGAACCCATCAGATGAAAGGTATAAAGATCTCATAGGGGAGAAACTTACTTTGCCTTTAGTTGGCAGAACCATTCCAATTATTGGAGACCCTCATGTAGATAAAGATTTTGGAACTGGATGTGTCAAAGTCACTCCAGCTCATGATCCTAATGATTTTGAGATAGGTCAGAGACATGACTTACCTCAAATAACAGTCATGACTAAAAAAGGAACGATGAATCACAATGCAGGTCAATTTGAAGGCTTGGATCGTTTTGAAGCTCGTGAAGCTGTTATTGATTCTTTAAAGGAGATTGGTCTTTTAACCAAAATAGAAGCTTATAAACATAGTGTGCCTTTCTCTGACCGAGGGAAAGTACCAGTAGAACCATTGCTGTCAACTCAGTGGTTTGTGAAAATGGATCCTCTCTCTAGTAGTTGTTCTGAATTTTTTGAGAAAGGACAACCTAAATTTATTCCTAATAGATGGTCTAAAGTTTATCGTGATTGGTTAACTGATATAAGAGATTGGTGTATTAGTAGACAACTTTGGTGGGGACATCGCATTCCGGCTTGGTTTGTAATTAGTCAAACAGATAATAAAGTTGTTAATGAAACCCCGTACATTGTTGCTCGAACAGAAGATGAAGCGAAGAAATTAGCACGAGAAAAATATGGAGATTCAGTTAAAATTGAGCAAGATGAAGATGTGCTAGATACATGGTTTTCCAGCGGATTATGGCCTTTTTCTACATTAGGTTGGCCTGATGAAACCCATCCTGATTTTCAACGTTGGTATCCCACGAATACTTTGGTTACTGGCTTTGACATTATTTTCTTTTGGGTAGCAAGGATGACAATGATGGCTGGTGTCTTTACGGAGCGGATGCCATTTGCTGACGTCTATATTCACGGACTTGTTAGAGATGAACAGAACAGAAAGATGAGTAAAAGTGCTGGAAATGGCATTGATCCTTTATTACTAATAGAAAGATATGGAACAGATGCTTTGAGGTTTGCTCTTGTTCGTGAAGTTGCAGGTGCTGGCCAAGATATACGTCTTGACTTTGATCGTAAAAATCAAACATCAGCAACGGTTGAGGCATCTAGAAATTTTGCTAATAAGCTTTGGAATGCAACTAGGTTTGCTCTTATTAATCTTGAAGATCAGGATTATGAAAACTTGGAGTCATACGATTCTTCTAAGTTGCAATTATCAGACAGGTGGATTTTATCAAGACTTGCACGAGTCAATCATGAGACTGCTAATCGATATGAAAATTATGCTCTAGGAGAGGCCGCTAAGGGACTATATGAATTTGCTTGGAATGATTTTTGTGATTGGTATTTAGAATTAATTAAACGTCGATTGAATAATTCAGAAAATCTTTCTTCCGATGAATTATTAGATCGAAAAATAGCGAAAAGTGTTTTATACAAAGTTCTAAGTGATCTTTTGATTATGCTTCATCCTCTAATGCCTCATTTGACAGAGGAGCTTTGGCATGGATTAACAGGTTTAGATGAGGATCAATTTTTAGCTTTGCAGCCTTGGCCCAAATCAAATGAACAAGACTTGAATCTAGATTTAGAAAGTTCTTTCTCTGATTTATTTGCATCTATCAGATTGATTCGCAATCTAAGAGCAGTTGCTGGGTTGAAACCCTCTCAAAAAGTTCCTGTCATGTTGGTTTCTGGTAAAGAGGTCTTACAAAAAACACTAACAACATCAATCAATGATATTGCTGTTTTGACCAAGGCTAAGGAAGTACAGATATTATCTCCAGAGCAAGCAAAGTCATTGCCTTCAATGAAAGCTCTAGCAGGCGTAAGTGGAGAGCTTGAGGTAGTGTTGCCTATTGAAGGATTAATAGATATAGCTTCATTAAGATCTAGGCTAGAAAAAGATTTAAATAAAGCACAAAAAGAAATTGAAAGTCTTTCTGGACGTTTAGCGAATAAGAATTTTGTTGATAAAGCTCCCAAAGATGTTGTTGAAGAATGCAGAGCAAACTTAACGGAGTCAGAAGCTCAAGTCCGTCTAGTCAAAGAGCGTCTAATGGGATTGGATTGATCTATCTACAACTTATGACTCAAAACATAGAAACTCTAGTCAATAATTTTATTCCTTTTTTAAGCAGTCCTTTAGGAATTTTGGGTTTTGCTTTGGTTTATGTTTTTTGGGTGTCTTGCTTGCTGCCAGGCTCCTGGCTTTCCATGTTGTCTGGCTTTCTTTATGGAACCTGGCTTGGAAGTTCGGTTGTTTTTGTAGGTGCTTTTGTTGGAGCTCATCTAACTTTTTATTTAGGGAGAACTTTTTTAAAAGAATGGGCTCAAAGCAAGGTCTCGAATTTTCCAAAAGTTCAAATTATGGAGAAGGCTGTTAAACGCGAGGGTCTAAAAGTCATTCTTTTAACTAGACTTTCTCCTCTTTTTCCATTTGGCTTACTTAATTTTACTTATGGCTTGAGCGATGTAAAAGTTCGTGATTTTACTATTGGAATGTTTGGTATATTACCTGGCACAATTTTATATTGCAGCTTAGGTTCCTTAGCACTTAAAGTTTCAAGTTTTGGCGAAGTACTTTCTGGAAGATCTGATACAAGTTCATTTATTTGGAGCTTAATTAGTATCTTTTCAACAATTTTAATTGTTATTTTGGTTTTACGTTCAACAAGAAAAATAAATCAGGATTCTAAATCCTTAGATTAATCCTCAGCTGTTAAATTCCAATCTTTAATCGCTGCAAATAGGATAAACCAATACAGTCTTATTCGATTAAATATACCTTTTTTGGAAGCCAGCATTTCATATTTAGCGCGCCCACATTCAGTTTTGATTAAAGAAAAAATTTTATTTTTAAGCATTTTTAAATTATGACCATTTTATAGTAATAGCTTCAATTCATTTTCGTTAATTATTTTTACTCCAAGCTCTTGTGCTTTGTTTAATTTACTTCCAGCTTTTTCTCCTGATACTAAGAAGTCTGTTTTTTTACTAATTGAAGAGCTGACTTTCCCTCCAGCACTTTCTATCAATTCTTTTGCTTCATCTCTTGTAAGTGAATCCAGAGTCCCTGTTAAGACAAAACTCTTACCATCAAAAACATTTGATTGATTTGAATCGTAGCTTGAATCTAAACTCTCTTTTAGAGAAAATCCAATTGCTTTTAATTCTTTAATTAAGGTTTGATTATTAGAATCATCAAACCACTTAACTATTGCATCTTTCATCTCATTCCCAAATCCATAAATATTGGATATATTTTCAGGTGACTCCTTCGCAATAGCATTAAGTTCTTCGATACTATTAAAGTTGTTCGAAAGAGATTTAGCATTCGCTTCTCCTATGTGAGGTATCCCTAAGCCGTAGAGTTGTTTGTGCCAATTTTTGTTTTTAGATTCGTTAATTTCTATTAGTAAATTATTTGCAGATTTTTCACCAAACCTTTCAAGTTCTAAAAGGGAATCAATTTCAAGTTTGTATAAATCAGCGATTGACTTTACATATCCTTCATTTACTAATTGATTAATAATTTTTTCACCTAATCCATCTATGTTCATTGATCCTTTACTGACCCAATGACGTAAAAGACCTTTTAATTTTGCTGGGCATCTATAATTAATACATTTTGTAATTGCTTCGTTTGATTCTAGAATTAACTTCGAATTACATTCTGGGCAGTTTTGAGGAAGTTGAACTAATTTTGCATCAACTTTTCTAAACTCTTTTATAACCCTAATTACTTCAGGAATAATCTCCCCAGCTTTTCGAACAATTATTGTGTCTTCATAATGAAGATCTAAAGAGGCAAGTCTTTTTGCATTATGAAGAGTTGCACGATTCACAGATGTTCCTGCAAGCTCTATCGATTCAAATTCTGCTACTGGTGTAACTGCACCAGAGCGACCTACTTGGAAAATTATTTTTCTTAACTTAGTTGCTTTCTCTTCCGCTGGATATTTGACAGCAATTGCCCATCTTGGAGCTTTATTGGTTGCTCCTAATAGATTTTGTATTTCAAATTTATCTATTTTTACTACTATGCCATCAGTTGCATAAGCTAAAAAATCTTTATTAACTTCCCAATATTTGTAATACTTATTTGCTTCATTTAATGTTTTTTTTGTTTCATATGTAGTATTAACTTTAAACCCAATATTTTTTAAAAACGCAAGTGATTCAGATTGAGAAATTGGTTTTTTAAAATTACTATCAGTTGGCTCCCAATTTTCTGGAAAATAAAGACTGTATGCGAAGAAGTCAAGTTTTCTAGATGCAACTATTTTGGGATCTAATTGTCTTAATGTTCCAGCACAAGAGTTTCTAGGATTTGCAAAGAGTGGTTGATCAGTATTTTTTCTTTCAATATTGAGTTTATTAAATATATTATTGGGCATGAAAGCCTCGCCTCTAATTTCAACCCAGGAGGGTGGATTTTCTAATAATAAACGTAAAGGAATTGTCGAAATTGTTCTGATATTAGTAGTGATATCTTCTCCAGTTTTTCCATCTCCACGAGTTGCTGCTCTAGTTAAAATTCCATTTTCATATCTTAATGAAATAGCATTTCCATCAATTTTTAATTCACATATAAGTTCTGGATCATCAACTTTTTTGATATTTGTATTTTCTGAACTTATTAATTTGCTGATCCTTCCGTACCATGCTTCTACTTCATTTACATTAAAAGCATTATCTAGACTTAAAAGAGGAATATTATGCTCAACATTTTTGAATCCTTTAGAAGGAATACCTCCTAATCTTTGTGAGGGGCTATCATCAGTAATTAAAGATGGGTGAATATTTTCAATTTCAATTAATTCTCGATAGAGTTGATCATAAACAGCATCGTCTATCTCTGGTGAATCTAATACATAGTAGGAGTAATTTGCTTTATTGAGTAAAGCTCTAAGCTCTTTTATACGTTCAAAATGTTGATTAAAGTTTGAATTCACTTATCACATTCTGCTTAATTATGTATTGGCTTTAGCAATACGATCAATTTGCCAATTTTCGTTGATTTTAATAAAAGTGAAATCCAGCGGCATTTCATTTTTCTTATCTTCTGATTTCAAGCTGAGTGTGAGCATTATTTGATTGTCTTCTATCCTTGGACGCCCTGATTTTAAGTTTCTGTATCGATTTAATTGCAAGCTACCCAAAAATTTGATGAAGTCTTGTCTATTGACGTGTGATTTATAAGCTTTTGTCGTAAGTCTATAAGCCCCATCTATTCGTCCAGCTGCAATCTGATCAAAAAACTTTTTCACAAGAGGATTAATCCCTCTAGCACTTACAACGAGTTTAATTGCATTAAAAGTCCAAAACAGGAGAAGTGCGCCAACTCCAACTAAGAGAGCTTTTAAACCAATTGCTTTGATTAAAGCGCTATCCATGTTTTTAATTCCTTTTGATTAAAGAGTCTGACTTATTAGCTATGAGATTAGCTTGTTTGTTATTGATAGTCAGACAGAATGTTATCGAAATAATAAAGCTAATGAGTTCTCTGCATCAATGTCTTTAATACCTGTTTTACCATTATTTCTTAAATTAAACAGACAATATTTTCACAACTCTTTGTTGGAGAAAGGAGTTCCCAGAGTCTCTGTGCGTTGGAGTGATGGTCGGATGCGGACTACGGCTGGGATATATAGACGTAAAACGAATTTCTTAGGAGTTAAAGCTAGTGAAATAATTTTGTCTAGACCAGTATTAGAGAATCTTCCCCAAAAAGCATTAAACAGTACTTTGTGCCACGAAATGATTCATGCTTGGATTGATCTTGTCCTGAAAGTTGAAGAGGCCCATGGGCCTAATTTTCATCAACGTATGGCAGAGATCAATTCCGCTCAAACTGATTTCCAAGTAACAGTTCGTCATTCTTTCCCAATATCAAACAGAATTCCCAAATGGGTGGCAACTTGTCCTTCATGTAAACGAAGTTTTAGTTATCGACGTATTGTCAAAGGCGCTGCCTGTCGCAGTTGTTGTAATAATTATTTTGGAGGTCGATGGGATCAAAAATGTGTACTTGAATTTCAACCTTTTTCTAGAAGTAAAAAATAATTTTCTTCTTTACGGTGATTCACTTGTTGGTTTGAAAGCGTTAAATTTAAAAGATGAGCTCATATAACAATCGTAATCAAATTCGTCAGCGATCTCGAGCACCCCTTGATCGCAGAATGGATAAATGGATACAAACTGGAAAACAGGTTGTAGATGGTGTCGCAGGTAATCGCCCGGGTCAAAGAAGGGGAGGATGGCAAGATAAAGAGACTTCAGCAAATTTCGATAAAGTTGGTCGTTGGATGGAAGAGAAAATTGATTGGTTTTTTGAGGATGATGACGATTGGTTGGATAATGAAGACTTAGATGATGAACCCTTTCAAGAAAGCTTAAACAATACAAAAAGACCCTTAACTGCTATTTCCTTAAGAGCTCCTAAAGCCTTACCACCTCAGATTGAAGGAAGGAGAAATAATTCAGACGAACTGGATGAATGGCCAGACGATCAATCTTTTAAATTAAATAAGTGGGAAAGAAAAGATAATTTAATTAAGCAAAATGCATCGGATTCAAACGATTCTTGTTTAGATGAACGAACTCCTCAAAGAAGAAAAAACATACCAAGATCTAGTCGAAGAAAGTACTAGTTTCTCAAAAAGCCTTCCTTGGAACTGGTCCAAGCCATTTTTCTAACTTTGGGCTAAATACTTCTCTGATTACAGTTAATTCTTTTTGTTGACGAAAAAATCGGTAATGCCTGCTCCAAAAAGGTCCCTCTTCATCGAATTCTAATTTCAGCCAATTGGCATTTACTAAACCCAATCCATCTACCTCTCTAAAAAGTTCTGAGCGTCCTTGGGTGAGGCTTTTCCAGATAGGTTGATCTTTATTGCGCAGATGTTTTTCTGCTTCTTGATAATTCCACCAGCTTTCAGCCCAGGCCAAGGTTAAGTCTCCGCATGTCAGCCAAACTTGTCTTCGTATTAAAGGTGGTTCTAGCTCATTGACTTCTTCTGGTACACCAATTTCATTATTATTTTCCGTTGCCATGGAAATAACCTTTATGGCAACTTCATGTCCAGTTAATAGCTTGAGATGTCTTGTTGGGCTGCCGTCCCCCAATAGCATTAACTGCCAAGCTCCAGACAGCTTATGATTCCCTCTCCCTGAAAGAACATTTTCTTTCGATGCTTTCCAAATCACTTCAGGAGAAGGTAATTGAGATTGACGTGAATTCACTGTTATTAATTTGTTATTTGAAGTGAATCTTTTCTTTTAACTTTTTTCATTTTCTCTATTTTTAACCATACGAGAAGTGCAGTTAGATCAGCTTTGCTAACGCCTGGCAGTTGTGCAGCATGCCCAAGGCTTTTTGGCTGAGAAATTGTTAATTTCTCCCTAGCTTCTTTAGATAGTGTTTCTATATTATTGTAATTTAAATTTTTTGGTAATAACTTTTTGCTTTGCTGTTTTAATTGATTTATTTGAGCTTTTTGTCTTTCTAAATAACCACTATATTTAATATCTATCTCAACTCCTTCTTCAACATCTAAAGGAATTTTTTGAGTTGTTAAATTATAAGTAATTAAATCTTTATAGTGAATATTTGTTCTTCTGAGAAAATTTGCTAAAGTCAATGATCCTTTTATAGGTGTTCCAGTTGAGGAATATATTTCCTTTGCACACTTATCACTTTCTTTGATTCTCTCTTTCTCTAGTCTTTCTTTCTCTTGATTGATTAATTGTTGTTTAGCATTAAATATTTTCCATCTTCTTTCATCAATTAACCCTAATTGATAACCAAGAGGAGTTAATCTTCTATCTGCATTATCACCCCTTAGGATTAATCTATACTCACTTCTACTGGTTAACACTCTATATGGTTCTTTTAGATCTTTTGTAACTAAATCGTCAATCATAGTTCCTATATAACTACTTTCTCTTTCAAAAATAATTCCTTCTTTATTGTTTACTAATCTTGCAGCATTTAAGCCTGCTACTAAACCTTGAGCTGCAGCTTCTTCATACCCTGTCGTTCCATTTAATTGGCCTGCACTATATAAGCCACTTATTCTCTTTGTTTCTAGAGTTGCTTCTAATTGTGTGGCTGGTATGTAGTCATATTCAACTGCATAAGCAGGTCTAAGCATCACGCAATTTTGTAAGCCTGGAAGTGTCCTTAAAAGTTCTAATTGTAAGTTTTCGGGCAGTCCAGTTGAGAAACCTTGCACATACATTTCTGGAGTATCTCTACCTTCGGGTTCTAAGAAAATCTGGTGTGAATCTTTATCAGCAAAACGTACAATTTTATCTTCAATGGATGGACAATATCTGGGACCTTTACTATCAATAAAACCTCCATAAATAGGAGTTAAATGAAGATTATTTTTAATAAGTTGGTGAGTTTCTTTTGTTGTTCGAGTGATATGACAACTCATTTGTTCTCCACTTTTCCATGAAAGAGGATCAAAAGAAAAGAATTTATCTGAAGCATCGCTCAATTGCTCATCGAGGGAGTCAAGATCAATAGTTCGTCTATCGACGCGAGCAGGTGTTCCTGTTTTTAAACGATCAGTAGTAAAGCCTAACTTTTTTAATTCTTCAGTTAACCCCTCAGAGGCTTGCTCTCCTGCTCGACCTGCGCTCATAGATTGATTGCCAATCCAAATTCTGCCTCCTAAAAATGTGCCTGTTGTAAGTACAACTGCTTTTGCATGAAAAACGCTTCCAAAATAGGTTTTAATTCCCTTGATAAATCCAATTCTCTCTTGAATTTCTGGTGTTTTTTGGTCAATCTGATTGGGATAATGTTCAATTTCTAGCCCAGTAACCATTGCCTCTCTAATCTTTAAATTTGGCGTGTTTTGCAGAATTTTAAGCATTTCATGTGCATATGATCGCTTATCTGTTTGCGCTCTCAATGCTCTAACTGCAGGCCCTCTGCTTGCGTTAAGCACTCTTTTTTGAAGAGCCGTTAAATCGGCTAATTTTCCGATTATCCCTCCTAGAGCATCAACTTCATGAACTAATTGACTTTTAGCTGGTCCCCCTACTGCGGGATTACATGGCTGCCATGCGATTCGATCTAAATTGAGTGTAAATAAAGCTGTATTCAATCCTAATCTTGCTGAAGTCAGAGCTGCTTCGCAGCCTGCATGACCACCTCCTACAACAATTACGTCAAAACTTTCATTTGAAGATTGTTTAGTAATCATCAATTAAGCATTTAGGAAATAAATTTTCAAACAATTAAGCAGCAAGATTTCTAAATCTAGTGAATTGAGGTTCAAAAAGTAATTTAACTGTTCCAACGGGTCCATTCCGGTGTTTTGTCACGATAACTTCTGTAATTCCTCTATCAGTAGTTTCTGGATTGTAATATTCATCCCTATAAATCATTAGAACCAAGTCCGCATCCTGTTCTATTGAGCCAGATTCACGCAGATCGCTAAGCATTGGTCTTTTATTGGTTCTTGATTCAACTCCTCTACTTAATTGAGATAAAGCGATTACAGGCACTTTAAGTTCTCTTGCCATACCCTTAAGGCCTCTAGTAATCCTTGAGATTTCTTGAACTCGATTATCTGGAGAAGTACCTTCCATTAGTTGAAGATAATCAATCACAATGAGTCCCAGCTCTTTACCTTGTTCAGCAATTAGGCGACGACATAAGGACCTCATCTCAAGAACACTGGAATTTGGTTTGTCATCAATGAAGATTGGTAATTGACCAAGCGTATTAATACCTTGACCAAGTAATGGCCATTCATCTTGTTGCAAACGTCCCGTTCTTAATCTACTGCTCTCAATACCTACCTCGCTTGATAGCAATCTGTAAGTTAGTTGCTCTTTACTCATCTCAAGACTGAATACACAAACAGGTAGGTCATGAAGTTGCGCAACGTTTTTAGCCAAATTAAGAACAATTGAAGTTTTTCCCATTGCTGGTCTTCCTGCAACAATTATTAGATCGCTCCGCTGCAGTCCTTGTGTCATTGCATCCAGATCGTAAAAATTAACTGGTATGCCTGCTACTGATGTACCAAGTGATCTACTCTCTATTTCATTGAAAGTACTTGTCAAAATTTCTGCTGTGGGTGTTAGACCTTTGGATGGTTGCTCTTGGCTAATAGCAAAGATCTTCTGTTCAGCTTGATCAATGGCTTCTTCCATGGGAAGACTTTGATCAAAGCCTAATTTGATTACATCATTTCCAGATTTAATTAATTGTCTGCGCAGAAATTTATCGCTAATTAATTTAGCAACTTGTTCGATTGAAGCTGTAGATGTAACCCGCTCAACAAGTTCAACTAATCGGTTGTTGCCTCCAACTTTTTCTAAAGAATTTGTATCCGCAAGCCAAGCGCTCATTGCTGTTAAATCTGTAGGCTTGCCCTGGCTATGAAGCATTAATGCAGTTCTATATATTTCTCGATGAGCAGATATGTAAAAAGCTTCAACTTGTAGCAAATCAGCTATTCGTCCTATCGCATCAGGATCCAATAAAATTCCACCAAGAACAGATTCTTCTGCTTCTAAATTTTGTGGTGGTATTTGGTCAGGTTGAGCTTCAAAACGAGGCTTCTCAATCTTGGAATTATTAAAAGCTCCAAAATCTCTACCTTGCTTTGAAAAATCCCCGTTATTTGAAGAGGGGGTGCTTATCATTTATCGCTTTTTGGACAAGGACACCTACTTTGGCTTGTTCAGGCAAAGATGCAACTATTAGTAACTTGTAACTTCAAGGTTTATTTCAGCATTTACTTCGTTATGAAGCTTGATTTGCACTTTATATTTACCAACTCCATGTATTTCAGGGACAGATATGTCTCTACGATCTATGTCCTTTTTAGTAGCTTCTTTTACAACTTCTGCTACATCTCCATTTGTTACTGTTCCAAATAAGACTCCATCCTCTCCTACTTGTTTTTTGACAGTAAATCTGCCAATCGTTGTCAGAGCTGTTTGGAAATCAATAGCTTCTTGCTTTTTAGCCGCTTCTTTTTCTGCTTGTTTTGCTCTTCTGTGCTCAACTTGTTTTAAAACAGTTGGAGTAACTGGTAACGCTTTTTTGTTGGGTAATAAGAAGTTTCTTGCAAAACCTGGAGCAACCTCAACAAGGTCACCATCATTACCAAGACTTTTTATGTCTTCATTCAGAACTACTTGAACTCTCTTAGCCATGGATCGAAAATGAATAAATGCTTTTTAATATTGATATTTATATTACGACGCGACAGGGAGTCTAATTTTTTTAGCTAAGCCAATTGCTTTCAAAAAACGTATGTGTTGCCAAGTTAGATCTATTTGTTTTCGTTGAAGGCCATGCTTTGCTGAATTAGGGAAAGCATGATGATTATTGTGCCATCCTTCACCAAATGTAAGGGCTGCTACCCATTTATTATTTTTTGAATTATCCCCACTCTCATACGCAATAGTTCCCCAACAATGAGTTGCTGAATTAACTAGCCAAGTTATGTGATAAACAAAAACGAGTCTTAGAGGTATTCCCCATAGGACCATTGCCCATCCTCCAACTCCAGCTGATTGTCCAATTAAATAAAGTGTTGCGCCTAAGGGTAGTTGCAAAAGTAAAAAATTTTTATTTAAGAAGCGATAGTAAGGATCTTTGATTAAATCTCCAGAAAGTCTTGGTACCGCTTTCATGGCAGGTACATCTTCAAACATCCATCCCATGTGACTCCACCAGAATCCCTTATTACTGTCATGATGATCAGCTTCAGTATCGGAAAAAGTATGATGATGCCTATGAAGACCGACCCAATCAATTGGTCCATGTTGGCAACTTAATGCTCCACAAGTTGCAAAAAATCTTTCAAGCCATTTTGGAACTTGAAAAGAACGATGTGAAAGAAGGCGATGATATCCTGTCGTTACTCCCAAGCAAGCAGTTACCCAATACAAGAAAATAAATCCAGAAAATGCTAGCCAGCTCCAAAATTGAGCTTGCAAAGTAAATATGGTTAGAGCATGTATTGTCAGCATGAATATGACTGTTCCCCATCTTTTTCTCGCCCTTTTATTCTGAATCCGCCTTGGTACATGGCCTTGAAGCTTCTTCGATGCAGCCATCGCTTTATCGGCAGCAACTGGTTTTTTTAATGGAGCCGAAGCCTCGATCAAACTTGAAACCATTAGTGATCTGTCTACGTTGTGTATATAATATACGATAAGGATCCTAATCAGGTCTATCTATCAATCTTGAATGTGATTTGTGACCTCTAGTTTTCGGGATCAATTAACTGCAGGCAGAAGGGCTATGGCTCATCTAGTGCATGTATGGCATGAGCGTAATGGCTGGTCTCATAAAGTTCTTCCTGCTTTGGCTGAATGTTTGGATCTAGGTAGAGTTCATAGTTCCCAAATCTCAAATCTACGAAATGGAAAACTTGTATCTCCAAGTCCTGAAGTATTTTTTGCGTTGGGTAAGGTTAATCAAGTACTTTCTCGAGGGTTAGAAAATATAGAAAGTCAAATAGTGAACGTTCATCCTGAGTTGCTTAGATCGCTTCAAGAATCAGCTATTGCTGTTGACGGAAATGACAATAATCCACTTTCTGCTGGTGATTTTTTTGAGATTTTTGTTGGCTTAGCGTCTTTGCCTTCCTCTTTTGATTGGTTTATTGAGGAGGCTGAGGCTCCTGAGCTTAGTGCTGCTTTGGCAGACTATTTATGTAAAGGAAGGTCTTGGAGAATGTGTAGAGAGCAAGTCATGTCAGCATATCCTGTAAGCAAAAAGCAACGAAGAGAAAGATTTGAAGCAGTTATGGCGGGTTTAAAGGATTACACAGCTGAGGAGCTTGATGGTGAATTGTTAGATTTACACGCAACAAATAAATTGTTAAATACAACTAACTTGCAAGGTGCAGATGACTTTTTAGAAAATCTTCGCCAAAAAGGCTTATTACTTAAAGATCAAGAAAAATTAGAGATTATTTTTTCAGATTAATTGATTTAAAATTTATTTAAGCTTAAAAAAACAATATGTTAAAAAATTCTGCTAAAAATTTTGTTGAAAATATAGAAAAGAAATTATATCTATCGATTAAAGAAAAGACTGATAGCATAACATTTAAGTTAGAAAAAGTATTAAAGGCTTTTTCTGATTCTCATCTAAATGTACAACATTTTGCATCTTTAACAGGTTATGGACATGGAGATTTAGGGAGAGACATAATTGATAAAATTTTTGCAAATGTTTTAGATGCTGAAAAAGCAGCGGTAAGGCTTCAGCTTGTCAGCGGAACACATGCTATTACATCTTCTTTGTTTGGAGTCTTAAGGCCAGGTGATGGCTTATTATCTGTTACTGGAAGGCCTTATGAATCACTTGAAGAAGTGATTGGATTGCGGGGGAATGGTAAAGGATCCTTAATTGAGTTTGGTATTACTTATGAAGAAATATCTTTAAAAAATGATGGAAATATAGACTTTTTAGCTTTGGAGAAAGCTTTAAATATACCTAGAAAATTAATTTTTATACAGCGTAGTTGTGGTTATACATGGCGTCCATCTTTGAGTATTGAGGTTATTAAAGAGATTTGTTATTTATGTCATAAAATCCAGCCTAATTGTATTTGTTTTGTTGATAATTGTTATGGAGAATTTGTCGAAACGAATGAACCAACGTCAGTAGGGGCAGATTTGATCGCAGGTTCTTTAATAAAAAATTTAGGTGGAACTATTGTTCCTACTGGTGGATATATTGCGGGGAAAGCTGATTTAGTTGATAAAGCATGTTGTCGCTTGACTGCTCCAGGTATTGGATCTGAGGGCGGTATTACTTTTGACTTAAATAGAACTATTTTACAAGGACTTTTTCTGGCGCCTCAAATGGTTTCAGAGGCACTAATAGGGGCTGAAATTATTTCCACTTCATTTAGCGAATTGGGATTTAAAGTATTGCCAACTCCTGCTTCTAAGCGAACTGATTTGATCCAAATAGTCAGAATCGGCGATCCAAAAATCTTACAAATTATTTGTAGGTCTTTTCAAGAAAAATCACCTATTGGATCTTTTCTCGATCCAATACCTGCTCCAATGCCAGGGTATGAAAATAATTTAGTCATGGCTGGAGGAACTTTTGTAGATGGTAGTACGAGTGAATTTTCTGCTGATGCTCCTATGAAACCTCCATTTGATCTATTTATTCAAGGAGGATCTCATCGCGCTCATGTCAAAATTGCTTTGATTCATGCATTATCCAATTTATTTCAGGCAGGATTGATCAAATTACCCCAGAATGATTAAGCGTTTTTCGTTTTGACGCAATGGCTTTTTCCTTCCCAGATCATTTTCGTTTTGCTGACAGTCATGAATATGCTTTTGCAGATGATGCTTTAGTTCGAATTGGCATCAGTGAATTTGCAGTAGATCAGTTAGGAGACATTGTTTTTGTTGATCTTCCAGAGGAAGGCACTGCAATAGCCAAAGGAGAGAGCTTTGGGTCAGTCGAATCAGTAAAGGCTGTTGAGGATATGTATGCTCCAGTGAGCGGAGAGATTGTTCATAGAAACAATTCTGTTTTAGCAAGCCCAGAGGAACTTCAAAATGATCCTCATGGCGAAGGATGGTTATTAATAATTCGTCCTGATAACCCTGCTCAACTAAAAGAGCTTATGGACTCTGAAACTTATTCAAAGAAAATCTCTGCATAAAATCTTGCTGAATAATTTTTTCTTACAACAAATTGGGAAATTTTTCTCTACACTGGCTCTCTCTCCAATAACTTAATTTGCTTGTGCTTGAGAACAAGCTCATGTCAAAAGCAGAATTAAAGGATTTCACTTTTAAGTCTCGCCATATAGGTCCAACTAACGAAGATGAAGCTTTAATGCTTAAACATCTTGGTTATGAGAATGTGGAAGAATTTATATCTTCTGTCATTCCCAATGAAATATTTGATTCAGAAAAAAATGGTGTTTCTATCCCAGATGGGTGTGATCAAAATAAAGCGTTAAAAGAAATCAATATAATTTCAAAGAAAAATGTTGAACATCGTTCGTTGATTGGTCTGGGTTATCATTCGACTGTTATACCTCCAGTTATACAAAGAAATGTTCTAGAAAATCCTAATTGGTATACAGCTTATACTCCTTATCAAGCAGAAATATCTCAAGGCAGATTAGAAGCTTTATTTAATTTTCAGACATTAATAAGTGAATTAACAGGCTTGCCCATATCAAATGCGTCTTTACTTGATGAAGCCACTGCGGCAGCTGAGGCAATTAGTTTGAGTTTGGCTGTTAGAAAAAATAAAAATGCTAATAAGTTTTTAGTAGATCAAGAAATTTTGCCTCAAACATTTGATGTATTAAAAACTAGATGCGAACCGCTAGGCATTTCCCTTGAGATGTTTGATAACAATAATTTTGAAATCGATAAAAATGTTTTTGGAATTCTTATTCAGTTACCTGGGAAAAATGGTCGTATTTGGGACCCAACCAAAATAATTAATGACGCACATAAATGTAATGCAATCGTGACCATTGCAATTGATCCTTTAGCTCAAGTTTTGATTAAACCTATGGGCGAATTTGGTGCAGATATTGTAGTTGGAAGTGCAAAAGATTTGGAGTTCCAATTGCTTTTGGTGGACCACATGCTGCTTTTTTTGCAACTAAAGAAATATATAAAAGACAAATACCCGGAAGGATAGTTGGGCAATCAGTTGACGTAGAAGGAAATCAAGCATTGAGGCTTGCACTTCAAACTAGAGAGCAACATATTCGAAGAGATAAAGCAACAAGTAATATCTGCACAGCTCAAGTTTTACTAGCTGTTCTTTCTTCTTTTTATGCAGTACATCACGGCCCAAAAGGTCTTAAGCAAATAGCAGAAAATGTGGTCAAATATAGATCAAATTTTGAATCTATATTAATTAATTTAGAATACCCTATAGAAAAATCTTCAGCATTTGATAGTGTTGATGTTTATTGTTCAGAAGCATCGGAAGTTATTCAGTTAGCGTCTGAAGAAGGATATAACTTTAGAGTTCTTCCTATCGGATCAGATTTTGAAAATGCTAAGGGTTTTGGTGTGACTTTTGATGAATTAACATGTGATGAAGAAATTTATAAATTGCATCAAATACTTGCACAAGTTAAAGGAAAAAAAGCTCATGATCTTTCCAATTTTATTAATGAGAATGCATCACTAATTGATATTCCACTCCGAGAAAAATCTTGGCTTGAACAATCGGTATTTAATCAATATCAAAGTGAGACTGATTTAATGAGATATATACATCGTTTAGTATCGAAAGATTTTTCTTTAGTTCAAGGAATGATTCCTCTTGGGAGTTGCACAATGAAATTGAATGCAGCTGCGGAACTTTTACCCATTGAATGGAGAGAGTTTTCCTCTATTCATCCTTTTGCTCCTCATGCTCAATTAGCTGGATTCCACGAAATAATTAATGACCTTGAAAATTGGCTGTCTGCTCTAACAGGCTTTCAGGGAGTTTCTCTTCAGCCAAATGCAGGTTCTCAAGGAGAATTTGCTGGTTTGCTTGTAATACGTTCATGGCATCAGTCTCTGGGAGAAGGCCATAGGAATATTTGCTTGATTCCAACAAGTGCTCACGGTACCAATCCGGCTAGTGCGGTAATGTCTGGCTTTAAAGTTGTTTCTGTTAAATGTGATGAATATGGCAATGTTGATTTAGAAGACTTAAAAAATAAATCAAAAATTCATTCAAAGAATTTGGCTGCATTGATGGTTACCTACCCTTCAACTCATGGAGTATTTGAGCCAAATATCCGTGAAATGTGCCAAGTCATTCATCAAGAGGGTGGTCAGGTCTATTTGGATGGAGCAAATTTGAATGCTCAAGTAGGTATTTGCAGGCCTGGATCTTATGGCATAGATGTGTGCCATTTAAATCTTCATAAAACTTTTTCCATTCCTCATGGTGGAGGAGGCCCCGGAGTAGGTCCTATAGCTGTAGCAGATCATTTGGTTCCTTATCTGCCTGGACATTCAATTATCAAGTGCGGAGGCGAAAAGGCTATTTCGGCAGTATCTGCAGCTCCATTTGGTAGCGCTGGAATATTGCCCATCAGTTGGATGTACATCCGAATGATGGGTAGCGATGGGTTACGCAAAGCGAGTTCTATAGCAATTCTCTCTGCTAATTATTTAGCAAAAAGACTTGATCCTTATTATCCAGTTTTATTTAAAGATCCCAATGGGCTAGTAGCTCATGAATGCATATTAGATTTACGACCATTAAAGAGTCAGTTAGGTATAGAAGTAGAAGATGTTGCCAAGAGATTGATGGATTATGGATTTCATGCACCAACAATAAGTTGGCCTGTTGCTGGAACTTTGATGGTTGAACCAACAGAGAGTGAAAGTTTGCCTGAATTAGATCGTTTTTGTGACGCGATGATAGGAATACGCGAAGAAATTGAACAAATAAAATTAGGAAAGATTGATCCAATAAATAATCCTTTAAAACAATCTCCACATACTTTAAAAACAGTTACCTCGGATGATTGGGATAGACCTTATTCTCGTAAAGAAGCTGCTTATCCATTGCCTGATCAAGAAAAATATAAATTTTGGCCATCAGTTTCACGTATTAATAATGCTTATGGAGACAGGAATTTGATATGTAGTTGTCCTTCAGTTCAAGATTTAGAAGATACTAATTCTATTTGAAGACTGGTTAAAACTTATTTTCTTAGTTAAGTTTCAATCGAAAACCAAATTATTGGTTATTTTTGGGTTGTTTTGCAATTTTTTCTTTTAATCTTTGCCTCAGCCTTAAATTATATGGGGACTAAATGAACAAAAAGACATCTTTTGATCTTCCAGATCAAATGAATAAAAAGGATGATTTGTCCTTGCCTTCTTTTTCTAATTGCTTTGAATCTGTTTTAAATAAAGGAGAACTTTTACAAGTTGATGGAACGAATGTCGTTAGAGTTCCATTTGGGGTTCGTCAGCCTAAGAAACAAAGGCCAGCAAAACTTTCTCCATGGGCGACTTTGGTATTACCACTGCAATCATTTGATTCTCCCACTCCACCTCCTCATGCTGCGTAAAAACTAAGCAGCAATATTTGATTGTTTTTTGTCTAGTACGTCTTCGTAATAACTTCTCAATTGTTTTGTAGCTCCTGCCCATCCCCATCTCTCAGCTTCTGAACGAGCTGCTTGTCTCATTGTTGTCCGCTCTATTTCGTTGCCCAATAATTTTTTTGTAGCCTCAATTAAACTGGAAGCCCCATCATTTTCTCCGTCAGGATTGTATAAACATCCATTTTCTCCATCTGAAATAATGTCTGGTATGCCACCTTTATTGGCTCCTACGACTGGGCATCCAGCAGCCATTGCCTCTAAAAGAACTAATCCCAAGGTTTCTGTGCTTGAGGGGAATAAAAAGGCATCACCTGAAGCATAAGCACTTGCTAGTTCATTCCCACTTAAATATCCCACAAAGGTAGTTGAGGTTCCCTGAAAAATTTTTTCTAATTGTTGTCTATATGGACCATCTCCTACAAGAGCTAGTCGAGTGCTGGGAAGTGCTTTAAGTACAGGTTTAATTCTTTCAATTTGTTTTTCTGCTGAGAGTCTTCCCACATATATCAATAGAGATCCTTCATCGCTAAAGTTTCCTAAAAGGCGCTTTCTCATTTCTTCGTCTCTGAGTTCTGGCTTGAAAATATCTGTATCAACTCCTCTTTGCCATAAGGCGGTATTTTGAATTCCTTTCTCTGAGAGTTCTTGTACCATTGCAGTGGAAGTACACAGATTTAGAGTTGCTTGATTATGAGCAGCTTTTAACAACTCCCATAAAAGCGGCTCTAACATCCCCATTCCATAGTGTTCTAAATACTTTGGTAAATGAGTGTGGTAACTGGCTACAAGGGGGATATTGTTTGTTTTGGCTAGCCAAATACCACCCAATCCAAGGACAGCAGGGTTAACAACATGTATTAAGTCAGGTTTGAAGTTTTCTAATTCATCTGAAACACCTGGACCAGGGAGCCCTAGCTTGAGTTCTGGATATAAAGGTAATGGCATCGCCGGGACACCTATAACTTTTGCACCCATATAGCTTGATGGACAGCCTTCTGGACAAAAAACGGTTACCTCATCACCAGATTCAACTAAATTTTGAATTGTTTTAGTTAATCGAGTGACTATCCCATCAACTTTGGGTAGGAAAGTTTCTGTAAAGAAAGCTATTTTCACTGAGCGTGTCTTTTCAAGATTTTGTACTAGTTATGTTTAGGATTTATTGATTGCTTTTGCTTGGGTTGATGTCCATGCAGATACACAAGGTATTCGTTTTAAATCACAGCGATTGGAGAATTTTTTCGCGACATTAACCACTTCTTCTAAAAGTCCATTATCGAGAGTTGTCGGATCTAATCCAAGCTCAATAAAACATCGATTATCAACTATTAAATCATTTTCGACGGCTTCGTTTCTTGGGTTTGGAAGATAATTAATTTTTGCTCCAGTGAGAGAAGCTACTTTTTTCGCTAATTCCCCAACTTGGTGACTTTCCGTCATTTGGTTGAAAATTTTCACCCTTTCACCTTTCTCAGGAGGGTTCTCGAGTGCCAATTGAACACATTTTACTGAATCTTGAATATGTATAAAAGCTCTTGTTTGTCCGCCAGTACCATGAACAGTTAATGGATAGCCAATGGCTGCTTGCATTAAAAATCGATTTAACACTGTTCCATAATCACCGTCATAGTCAAATCGATTAGTCAATCTTGGGTCACGACTTGTGACATCAGTATTCGTTCCCCATACAATTCCTTGATGAAGATCAGTGATTCTGATCTGGTCATTTTTGTTGTAGTAAAGAAAAAGCAATTGATCAAGCGTTTTTGTCATGTGATAAACGCTGCCAGGACTTGCTGGATGAAGGATTTCTTCTTCAAAACGACTGCCATCTGGTTGGGGGACTTCCACTTTTAAGTAACCTTCAGGAATGGTCGCGCCTCTATGAGACCCATAGCCATAAACTCCCATCGTCCCAAGATGAACAATGTGAATATCTAATTGAGATTCAACAATTGCGGCCAATAGATTATGAGTTCCATTGACATTGTTATCAACTGTATATCTCTTGGTTGCGCTACTTTTCATGGAATATGGAGCAGCACGTTGTTCAGCGAAATGAATTATTGAATCAGGTTTTTCCTCAATCAACAGATCTAAAAGCTTTTGATATTCAGAGGCAAGGTCTAAATGAATAAATTGAATAGGTTTTCCGCCTATCTCAGACCAAGCTTTAATCCTTTCTCCAATACTTGTAATTGGAGTTAAGGATTCAACTTCAAGGTCTATATCGATTTTTCGACGACTGAGATTATCCACGATGAATACCTCATGACCCTCGTCAGCAAGATTCACTGCACAAGGCCATCCGCAGAAGCCGTCACCACCAAGAACGAAAACTTTCACTCTAAACTCCAAAAGACAGAGCAAATGCTCATATTATTCAAGCTACTACAAGCGTTTCACTTGATTGTTAAAGAATATGCGATAAGCCCAATTACAAGGATAACTCCAGCAAGGGTAAAAAGCCAAGAAGCTTTGTTGCCACTGCTTTCTTTTGTAAGTATTTCAATTCTTGGCTCATCCGCAAAAACGTTCAGCCTGCCTTGACTTTCTCTAGTGACTGCCATGTCTTTTTGTTTATTAGCTTATTACGTTACTAATTTTTAACGAATTGCTCTAATTATTTGAAATAACTCCATCTAGCGGAGAGCTCGGATTAGCAAGAGGGTTCTCTTTCAGTCTTCCAGCTAGATAACCATCTCTGCCCGCCTCGGTAGCCTTGGAGAAGGCTTGAGCCATAAGAATTGGGTTCTCAGCTAAAGCAATGGCACTATTTATTAGAACCCCATCAGCACCCATTTCCAGTGCTTGAGCTGCTTCACTTGGAACTCCAATTCCTGCATCAATAATTATTGGGATTCGAGATTCTGCGATAATCATGGCAATGTTGGCAGCATTTCGTATGCCTTGAGCAGATCCAATGGGGGAACCAAGAGGCATAACAGTTGCACATCCAATTTCTTCAAGTTGTTTTGCAATTAATGGATCAGAATTTATATATGGAAGAACAGTAAATCCTTCTTTAACTAATTGCTCGGCTGCTTTTAAGGTTCCAATTGGGTCGGGTAACAAATATTTTTTGTCAGGAATAACCTCTAATTTGACAAAACTATTATTTTCTTGCCCTGCTAACTTTGCTAATTCTCGGCCAAGCCTTGCTACTCGAATAGCTTCTTCGGCATTTGAGCATCCTGCAGTGTTTGGTAGCATCCATATTCTTTTCCAGTCTATTGATTCCATTAATCCTGTATGTCCATCTTCTAGTCCTTGAATTCTTCTAACTGCCACAGTAACTATTTCACATTTTGTATTTATTAGGCTTTTTTGCATGACTTCTAGAGATGAGTATTTACCAGTTCCAACCAGAAGTCGACTTTTGAACTCTTTATTTCCTATTTTTAGAGATTGATTTATTTTTTGCATGGGTAAAATATGATGAATTAATAATGATTTAGAAGCCTTTTTTATTCAATAATTGATCTTTATCTTTTCCTACTATACGTTCAAGTCTTTTGATTTGAGAGATCGCAGTTTTATTACTAGGATCTAGTTTTAAAACCTCTTGATAATTTTTATAAGCTTCATCTTCTTTGAGCAAGCGTTGATAAGCAAAACCGAGATTATTTAGTGCAACTGGATAATCAGCTTTTGCTGTTAATGCTTTTTTGTAATGAATCACTGCTGATTTAAAGTCATTTTGAGCAGCGAGTGCAAAGCCTAATGCATTTTCTATAAGTGCTTTAGCCTCTTCTGGCTCGCCATCAAGTTTCTTTAAGGCTTGTTTTAAGGTTGATGTAGCTTGAGGATATAATCTTTTCTTTAATTGAACAGATGCTAATTCATACATTTTTGCTGAATCTTCTTGTGTATTTGAATCTTCTTTCTCTAATTTGAGTAGCTTCATTTCATCTTTTCTTACTTTATATAGTTGTCTTCCTACTAAGATAGAAATAATTACTAAAAGAAAACAGAGTCCTAATAAATAAGTTTGAGGAAGATTAACCATCATCAACTAAAACTCAAAATTGGTTAACTATATAGTAATTATTTATTATTATCATATTCTTTGTTTTTGGTATTTCTTCTTTATTTTTTATCTTAATTGATTATTTATTCATAATTTTAAATAAGAAAACATCACTCAAGCATATTTAACTTTTTGAATTAACTGCAACGTTTGTGAATGTTTCAGGATCCGTAACTGCTAATTGAGCAAGCATTTTTCTGTTAATTCTTATATCTGCTTTCTTTAAGCCACCCATAAACTTGCTGTAGCTTAATCCATTTAATCTTGCGGCTGCATTGATTCTTGCAATCCAAAGTCTTCTGAAATCACGTTTTCTTCTTCTTCTGTCTCTATACGCGTTACAAAGGGCTTTCATTACTCTTTGATTTGCGGTTCGGAAAAGAGTTCCATTACCTCCTCTAAATCCTCTGGCTAAGCGAAGGATTTTGTTTCTACGTTTTCTTGCAACATTACCTCTTTTAACGCGTGCCATAATTAATAATCAGAAATCAAGAAATTGAACTAATAAACGTTTTTAAAAAACTTAAGCATAGGGAAGCATAAGTCTTACGTTCTCTGCATCACGTTCGTCTACGACTGCTTTTGTTTTAAGGTGCCTTTTTAATTTAGGACTCTTATGGTCGAGTAAGTGATTGTGAAATGCACGACGTCTCATGAATTTGCCAGTGCCTGTTGCTTTGAACCGCTTTGCAGCAGCTTTGCGGGTCTTGAGCTTTGGCATTGATAAAGCATAGTTAGTTTAAGAGAATACGTCCTTGAGCTCACTTAAGCCAACCCAAAATTATTAAATTCTCATGGAAAGAGATTTTTGTTGTGATTAAAAGTTATTTACAGGCTCAAAAGAGGTTTTTTGTTTGGGGTTTACTTCTCTTGATTGGTGTGCCCCATTTCAATCAAGTAAGTATTGCGAATCCTCGCAAAGTTAAGTTTTTTGGAACTCATCAGTCGCCTCCTGAAACGCCTTTAATTAGTTCAGAAAAAAATGTTCTGCTTGTTGGGATCAAGCCATATTTAGGAAAGGAAATCATCAATGATCATAAATCTCCATCTTTGAGGCTTGTAAGTATTGGTAGAAACTTGATTCTGAAAGATGCTAATGGAGTCATAAGAAAGGCTAAAGAAATTAATATTGGTTGGCGAGCACAACAATTATTAAATCCAAAAGTATTTGTTCGAAACAAAATTGGTCCTTTTGCAAGTTTCGAGTCTGCTGAAAGATTGGCAAATGATTTAAAAGATAAAGGTATTAAATCAACTATTGCGCATCCTTTTGATTGGGAGGTTTGGGTATCAGGCGACATCGAGATTCCTCCATCCATCAAGTCGACTTATCAAAAAATAAAAGTTTCAAAGCTTGTTTTTCCTTATCTTGATGGAAATGATGGAAAGATTGCCCTCAAAGGTCCTATCTCTTTGCAAGCTCCTGATGGGTTGCGCTGGGAGAAGGGGATATACTTAGGTCCATTTTCGATCCAGCCAGATGCATATGGAAGTTGGACTTTGGTTGAGCATGTTCCGATTGAGAGATATTTAAACGGAGTCGTTCCTTATGAAATCGGCGCCAGTTCACCTGAAGCCGCACTAGCAGCGCAGGCGGTACTAGCTAGAACATGGGCTATGGCCAATACCCATAGATTCAAAGTTGATGGATACAATCTTTGTAGTGATACCCAATGTCAGGTTTATAAGGATCCATCTAAAGCCAATTTGAAAATTAAAACAGCTATAAAAAAAACAACTGGCAAAATTCTCACTTGGAATAAAAAGCCAATAAACACTGTTTATCACGCAACTAATGGTGGAGTAATGGCCTCGGTCGATGAAGCATGGTCAATTAATCAAGTTCCTTATTTGCAAATGCGCTTGGATGGTCCAAAGGACTGGACTCGTTCGGTTGATTTACCTCTATCAAATGAGAAATATTTAAAATCTTTTTTATTTTCCAAGTCTGAAGCTTTTGGCTCTGATCATCCACTTTTTAGATGGGAAAGAACGATAAGGTCTTCTCAGATATCTAAACAGCTCAAAAAAGCTCAAAAAGTTGGCAGTTCTTTTTATCCATATAAAATTGAAGTTTTAAGGAGAGGAAGTAGTGGGAGAGTCACTTCGTTAAAAATTGAAGGAAGGACTGGTTCTGAAATTTTACTTAAACTTGATGACATTCGACGTGTTCTTAGAGAATTACCAAGCACATTATTCGTTGTTAAAGAAATTAAAGAAGGTAAATGGCTGTTTTCTGGTGGAGGTTTTGGCCATGGAGCAGGAATGTCTCAGTCTGGGGCTATAGAGTTAGCAAAAAAAGGATGGACTACCAAGCAAATTCTTTCTCATTATTATCCGAAAACTAAATATGGATTTTTGCCTTAGTGATGAAAGCCTCTTAGAGTCACTTGTTGATAAAAGGATTACTCCATGGCTTTAGCCAAAATCAGTGGAGAAAACCGACGCATTAAATCAATATTGTTTTTGATTTGCTGCGCTTTGGCAGGAATTTTTCCTCATCTGATGGCGCCTAGCAAGAATTTATTCCCTTCAATTACTTTGGCTGTCTTGCTGGGTGGGTATGGGTTAAGAGTTGTTTTACGAGATCGCAGGGACAATTATCAATTGCAAAACGAGTATCTAATTAAGGGAGAAAAATTTGTTGAGACTCTTCCCAAAGTTGATGTGTTGGTGGCAGCACGTGATGAAGAAAATGTAATAGAGCGATTAGTTTCACGACTTTTATCAATTGAATATCCAGAGGAGAAGATTTCTTTATGGATAATTGATGATGGAAGTCAAGATCGAACACCTGATTTATTAAAAAAATTACGTACAAGCTTTTCTAGAATTAATGTTTTAAGTCGCCCATTGATGAGTGGTGGTGGGAAATCAGGAGCTCTGAATTCTGTCTTGAATAAAACTGATGGAGAATGGTTATTTATTCTTGATGCGGATGCACAACTACAGAGCAATGTATTACTTAGAGCAATAGCTCTTGCTTTGCATGGTGGATGGTCTGCTGTGCAGTTAAGAAAATCAGTTGTAAATTGTGAGTTGAATCAAATTGCTTCATATCAAGCAATGGAGATGGCAATGGATGCCGTTATTCAAAGGGGCAGACTTGCTAGTGGGGGTGTTTCGGAGTTAAGAGGTAATGGACAATTAATTAATAGAAAAGTTCTTGAATGTTGTGGAGGCTTTAATGAACAAACTATCACTGACGATTTAGATTTAAGTTTCCGGTTTTTATTAACCCGATCGCCAATAGTAATAATGTGGGATCCACCTATTCAAGAGGAAGCAGTGGAATCATTGTCGGCTTTATTCCGACAAAGAAAAAGATGGGCTGAGGGAGGTTTGCAAAGATTTTTCGATTACTGGCCCTTATTGATCTCAAATCGACTTTCAAATTTTAAAAAAATAGATTTATCTTGCTTTTTCTTATTGCAATATGTTTTACCGGTTGTATCATTTATAGATTTTATTGTATCAATTATTTTATTTGAAACGCCACTTTATTGGCCACTATCAATAGTTGCATTTGGTATTTCTAGTTTAGCTTTTTGGAAAGGATGTTCTCAAAATAGCGAAGGTCCAAGATTACCATCACCTAATTTTATTAATATACTTGGAGCAACAATTTACCTTGCACATTGGTTTATTGTTATACCATTTATAGCAGTTAAGATGTCACTATTTCGTAAGACGTTGATTTGGGAAAAAACCGATCATATTGGTTCTTGAGGAAGTTATTTTATTCATTCAAGATTCACAATTTCTCCATTAAAGAAGTCTGCGAATTGCTTAGCTTTTTGATCAATAGAATTTACCTTAAAATTATTTTTTGACTCTATTTTCTCCTCTTTAATAGTATTTTTATTTGGCTCTCTATCAATTTTAATTTGATTTTTTGGTTCTATTTTTTGAAGATTATTTTCAACTTTTTTATGATTTGATAAGTTATCTTTTTGTTGTATTAATAGAACTTTAGTTGACGATCCTCTCGCTTTATAAAAAGCATCTTCAATCAGATTTTTTCGACTTTGAATCATATTTATCCATTTTTCTGAAATTGCTATTTCAGCAGAATCTGAATTCAGATTGATTAATTTAGCTTGTTGTGAAAGTAGCATCTTTGTTGAAGGAAGCTCTAACATAGCTATAACTTTTTTCCAAATATCATCAAGATTTAAAGTTGGACTCGTTTTGGTTTCGTCTAAAAAAGCTGTTTTTTTAATTAGTTCTTTCTCTGTATTAGGGACTATGCTGTTTGATGTATTATTTGTATTTTCAGATTCAGAATTATCTGATATTTTGGTTTTAACTAAGGATTGTTTGATTTTATTATTTTCTTTGGAAACTTCATCTGAAAGCATTCCAAGTAAATGAATTTCTAGCCATAAGTTTGGTTGATTACTGTTTCTTATATTACTTTCTGATCCTTTTAACTTGGCCTGTAGGTTGAGTATTTGATCAAGATTACTAGATGTTGCTAAGTCGTTTAAACTTTCACTATGCTCTTGAGAAATATTACATAAATTTGTTGGTTTATTTGTGACTTTCGTTACAACTAGATCTCTTAATATAGATGCTATTCCTTGTAAAATTGCAATTGGCTCTTTCCCTTTATTTATTAGGCTATTACAAACATTCAGAATAGAATTCGGATCTTTAGTTATTAAAGACTTTGCTAATATAATTAGTTCTTCTTCTGGTATAGCTCCTATTAAATTAATTATGTTTAATTGAGTTATTGGCGGAGGAAGTAAACTGACTTGATCAAGTAAACTTTCCGCATCTCTCAACCCTCCTTGGGAGTGTTTGGCAATTAATGATATTGCTTCTTCGTTGATTTGAATTTCTTCTTTTTTCGCAATACTGATTAAATGACTCTCTAAATCATGCAGAGCGATTCTTCTAAAATCAAACCGCATACATCTACTAAGAATTGTAGGTAAAACGCGTTGAGGATCAGTTGTCGCAAGAATAAATACGACTTGACGGGGAGGTTCTTCTAACGTTTTTAAAAGTGCATTAAAGGCTGCGGTTGAAAGCATATGGCATTCATCTATGACATAAACTTTCCAGCGAGCTTTTGCAGGAGCAAATCTAGACCTTTCTATTAATTCACGAATATTTTCAACACCTGTATTCGAAGCTGCATCAATTTCAATTACATCCAATGCATTGCCAGAGCTAATTCCCTTACAGAGTTCACATTGACCGCAAGGCGTGGTTGTAGCTTTTTCACTTTTTAAGCAATTTAAAGACTTTGCGAAAATGCGCGCGCTTGATGTTTTACCTGTTCCTCGAGGTCCAGAAAAAATATATGCAGGGGCAATTCGATCACTAATTAATGCCTGTTTTAATGTTGACTTGATTGGATCTTGCCCAACTAGTTCGTCAAAGCTTGTTGGGCGATATTTATGATGTAATGGCTCATAAGTCGTTATCATTTCAATTAAAAATATGAATGAATTTGATCTTGATTTATTTGATCATATTCACAATCTATAGTCATTCATCAAATATTTGACTAATT